>Ga0307513_10000885_pt1 | contig 43329 bp, 41 predicted proteins | sample 15_EM_MG_FD_202174 | JGI IMG/M metagenome (GOLD analysis project Ga0307513, IMG submission 202174) | Populus trichocarpa ectomycorrhiza microbial communities from riparian zone in the Pacific Northwest, United States - 15_EM | ecosystem: Host-associated > Plants > Roots > Unclassified | place...
TAACCTGGAGGTCACCTTTCGAGGTGTAGAATGTTGAATGAGCGAATATTTTCATTTCCGATTCTGGGGCTTGAAGAGCTATCAGCCCCGGCTAGGAGAAATCTGCACTGGGTTTCTTACTGGTATGATGCAGCGTTCCTACGATTGGGACTACTGATTAGGTACAATTCTGCAATCAAACAAGTCCCCCAAAACATGGGGTTGGAAGGTAAAAGAGCTATGGTATCTTCAGAATAAGGAGGAGAGTTGTTCATTGCTCTTTGTTACAATGGAAAATATGACCAAAGGAAGAAACTATGTGTGAAAGCTTATATGAGAAAGAACGATGTACAAAATTCCGTGCGACGGTCAATGGTATTCCGAGTCTCAATACATGTTTTTCAATTTTCAATTGTTGTTATTAGCAATCCTGGTCTTATTTCCTTTATTACCGTAGCATATCTCATGAAAAAGAACCACTTTTGAATACCAGGTAAAGTTGAAAAGAGGGGACGGATTCCAGCGGCACTGCACTAGTATGCAATAGCAGTCTTTTTTAAAAGCGCTTGGACAGTAAGCGAATGCTTAGTACAGAGGCATCCAATGAAAGAATCCCATACAGGGGAGGCTACGTACAAGTACATTCCCCTTGTCACTTCTGGCACCATGCCAATATTATTAAACTCCAGGGCCCTAGGGAGAAGAGGTAAGCCGCCTCATTTCCATAATTCCCCTACTCATCCGCTAGCGACGTCTCCAGCACCTCGCGGGGATAGCTGCATATCCTCAAGCAAATTCCGATGTGATCTTTCGGGCCATCGCAACAAGCGCTTACAAGCACACAAACCCACTTTTAGTATCTTGGTTAGCATGATACCCGTTTATCTGCTCTCATCGGTTTCCCGGGCGCTGCTTAAGGTAGGGTAGGACAGCACAGTATAGTCTGAAATGGGCCCTTTCAATGCTCCAAGTTAGCATGGCTGAGGGTAATTACTCGTACTTCGTAGTTTTAGGTGTCTAATGATACGCCGCTAAGTTTGTGGCGCTTGTTCGATCACTATGCTAACCTTTGGAAATGGGTGCTTGTGACACACTCGGCCGTCCAGTCGTGGTCACCTAAAACAACCATGAGCTTACCGTGCGAACTGGGAGTGACTTATGGAGAGGAGGATTTCAGACCGCGGGGGCCGTTGGGCCCCACTGTGCTCGGTGCCGGTCGGCAACCCCGTCTTGGTGGAAAACCGGATAATCTCAGGTAACACGATATGTTGCTTACTGGTTCCTCCGATGATCCCCAGAGATACCTCACTCAATCAGAATGAGGGACAACACTGAATCAACCACACTACCGTGATACCGGCCTGCCCAGAACGTCATGGTCGGGAGCGTTCATTGCTCCGTTTACTTTTTGGGTTTGGGAGGAGGGGGGGCATGTCTTGAGAGGACCTGGTAGTAATGACGATATAAATACGGTATCAGACTCCCCTCCTCCTCCTAGCGCTGCCTAAGTAGCTCTCATATTCGCAGAATCTTCAACCCTACCCAAAGGATCACATTATACCCATCTGCTACCAATTCTCTTCAAAATGGCGACAAGGACTGAAGATCTCGTTGAACTCTCCAACATTATCTCTGCAAGCGCGAAGAGCTATCTCTCCCACGTTCCCACTCCACCAACCCTTCGGCCGTCACCTCCAATACCCGTGACCGATGAGGTGGCCGCTGAAGCAAGAGAGCAACTCTTGCGAGCATGCCGGAGGATGATTTCTCTGGTTGGGGGCCCCGTAGAGACAGTGATGGGGATGGCAACGGCGTTTCACGAGACCACCGCTCTGAAATTGGCCTACGACATGAAGCTTGCGCACAACGTGCCGCTTGATGGGTCTCCTATTGCTCTGGCGGAGTTGGCTGCAAAGACGGGAGCATCGGCGGAAACTATCGGTTGGTTTGGCTTCGCTGTGCGGGGTTAGTGAACGGGGATAGCATGCTGATGCGTTTTTTCCCCTTGGGGGATGTAGCAAGGGTGATGCGAGCATTAACTTTGCAGGATGTGTTTGCCGAGACGGCGCCGGGGTATTTTGCGCACACCAGTGGCTCTGCGACCATGGGGATTCCCGGAATTGACGCTCTTGTTGGGCATTGGTGATTAGCACTCCCTTTACCCCCCTCTCTCCATATGTTTCTGCCATAAATTTTACTCACCTACCATTCTCTCCCTCCCGCAGGGTTGATGAATCCTTTGCCACGGCCCCACACATCTCCGATGTTCTGCGCGAAAATAACTTCGAACCTCCCGAACATAGTAGAAACACCGCCTTCAACCGGGCGTTCAAGAGTATCCCACCCCTCCCCCCGCAACTCCAAGATAACTAACTCTCTTTTTAGCAAACAAGACCTGGTTTGAGTATATTTACGAGGAGGATAAGGCCATGGGCAAACGTTTCGGTCAGGCTATGACAGCCACGGGGAGTACCCGTAGCGAATACAACCTCCTGACTGTCTATGAACCCCTCCTCTCAGCCCCCGAGGGCACGACGCTGGTAGATATCGGCGGTGGCATCGGACACGTCGCCATTGCCGCGGCGCAGAAATTCCCAACCCTGAAATGCGTTGTGCAAGACATAGGAACGGTGGTCGCTGAAGGGCGCGATGGACTTCCCGAGGAACTTAAAGATCGTGTGGAATTTCAAGAGAATGATTTCTTCAAAGGGCAGCCGATTGGCGGGCCCGGGGTTTACTATTTTCTTAGGCACATCTTGCATGATCACCCTGATCTGTGGGTCCCCCCTTTGTCTGGGTTCTTGGGGGAAGGGAGACTAATCGGGGAGGCAATATAGAGCCTGTAAGGAGATCCTGTCGCACATTGTGAACGCTATGGATTCGAGCTCTAGAATCCTGATTGATGAGGGTATCATGGCTGAACGCATGGGCCCCGAGGGTAACAAGCTGACGGCCACTTTTGACCTTCAAATGCTTATTATATGTAATGGTAAGGAGAGGACAGAAGCTCAGTGGACGGGGCTGCTGAAGAGCGCGGATGAGAGATTGGTTGTTGAGAGGGTGTGGAAGGCCAAGAAGGGTGATAGCGGTATTATTGAGGCTAGATTGGCTTGATGGTGGTCCATTGAGCGATGCTAGTGGAACTGCGTGCGGGGCTTTACGGAATGAATGTGGATTGGTTGTCATCGTCGGTTCTTTCGTTGATCGGCCCGGGTATTTTGGCGCAACGGGGGTGTGAGATCGGGAGTGTAGACTATTGGCTCGAGGGTGCTCCGGACCCTTTGTTAGTGACGGTGAGGTGGTTCCAGTATGTCACTCCTACTGTAGAGGGTTCTGAGTGCTTGATCCGCATATGATACGTTTAGTTTCCCAGATGTATAAACACTAGTATGTCATGCTCATCTGATTTGAGAGGCTTGTTGGAGGTTTCTCTTCTTTCCTTTTTTGCGAAAAAAAAAGAAGGAAAGGGAAAAGGAACACGCCAGCCCTAATAAACGATTATTAAAACACAAAATTACCGGTAGAACTCCGAACTTCGAGCGCTCTTCCCCATTGCCCCTCCAATCCCACAACTACTTTATGCCGTATCTATCGCCAACACCTCATCAACCCTAAGAATTCCATCATTTGTAGGACCAGTAGATCCGATACTACCACCCACCCCTTATCATACAATGCCCCCTCCCCAACAGGCCAATCACTTAAGGACAATATTCGCCCCCCTCAATTCCAAATACCTCTCCGCACTGCCCGGCTGCAACATCCGTATAGCCGCGTAAACCTCCTTATCAGCATACCTAAGCTTCGTCTTGGGATCCGTGTACTTGGCCGGCAAGCCCGTGATGTCGCACCACTTCTTCGAGTGCGCGGGGTGCAGCGACGGCGCCGACTCGATGTTCGCGTACGTTGTCTGCATTGGCCCCGTCGCTGGTGCCGTCCCTCCTTCGCCGGCGGCGGCGGTACGCGTCGCGTCCGAGAGGATCTGCTTGAGAGTTTTTGTGCGCCGGGGAGGGGGCTTCCAGTTTGGGTTTTTGAAAGGACGCGGACGGGGGGTTATGTCGAGTTCGTCGAGGACGGTGTTTGTCTGGGGGGTGGCGGCTGGGGGTGCCATTCTTTTTTGGAGGATGTTTTTTTCTCGCTCTCTCTTATGGGGTGGTGGTGGTGGTGGTGGTGGTGGTGAGAGGCCGCTGAAGAGTGCACGCAGGAGCTTGGATGTTTGGAGGTTGGTGCGATTCTTGGTATGATATGATAAGCTTTGATTTGGTTGACACACCTAACCCTGGTTTCCTTCTAAGTACTGCCGGTTGTTGCTTGCCCAATAGCCATCCAAGTTATGGATCACTGGTTGAACATTCGCGTATGCGATTTCCATTTGGGAACCACTATCATACCCGAAATTTGATGGAGGTCTAGTCGTGCGCAGGGACAACTGCCGCCGTACAAGCACCGCTGTGAGGCTGCCGTGAGGCGAGCGTCGTGAGAAGAGATCGGGAACGTAGGTCGTAGGATAACTAAAGTGTGTTCGCTACCCGACGTGTAGAGTGATGATTGTTACAGTATTGTTACTATTGTTACAGAGAGAAAGAGAACGGAGCTGAGACTAAATGCAGTTTGTGGTAGCCACTCGCACAGTGGGCTCTCTATCGCACAAACAACAGAAACACCAGTCACCCTCGACATGGTGACAGTCGAACTCGCCTGCTAATTAGTATGCCCTAACATCCCATGATGGGGTTACTCCACCAAAGTTAAGCCCAGAATTTTCTCTCAGATATTATCGCACCATAGCTCCCCAGCTATCATATCTAACTTTATTTCTTGGCATGAGTGCAGTGGTCGAATACCGGTACTGGTGGGGTTATCCGTAGTATGATGCCTATAGGGTCATGACAGTCTACTAGTACTGGTAGGGAAAACCAGTCCCACAGTAGTACTAGTAGATTGGTACTATGGGAGCGTGCACTTGGTCCATTGGCTGTCCCTGGGCCACAACACAAGCGCAGTCACACGTCTGTTGTGGTTATCTCCCTGTTTTGTCGTGAGGTATAAAATGGACTGAGAACAAGGTACCCGGAAGTAGCTTCTCCATTATATTTGCATCAAAAGAGTTATTAGGCCACTACTAGTCAAGGATTCAATGGTGTAGAGGTATCATGGGCGCTTGCCATTTCACAATGTGCGCCCGACCCGGGTTCGATTCCCGGTTGAATCAGTAGTTTCCTTTTTATTCTGTCTTCTCTTATAATTCAATTTTTATAAAATTGTATATTCTCAACAAAGAAACTGTCTATTATATTCTTCATCTCTCCCAGAAACATGTTTTTCTTTTATTATTCTACCCTTAAAGCACATAAAAAAACTGTAGATTCTAAAAATTTAATATGTATTTTACTATTGTCATATCCAATTCGTTAAAACATTTTTCACAGTAATTGGGCTACAGATATAAGCTGGCTGCTGGCCAGCTAGTATCTTGGTGCTGTAAGGGGTTTGAAGCAGTGCTGTTAGAAAAACTTGAGTGATCTATCATAGGCTCTTTGAATCTTTATTAGCCATTGTTCACTCTCTGGGATCTGCAATAGGTTGGGTTACAAGCCCTCTATGTCCTTCAGCCGGAGTTCGACTGTTGAAAAATCACATACCCTACCCTTCTTCCTCTATTTCTACCCTTAGGCCCGCTCTTAGCCAAGGCAAATACCTTCACCTTTGGTATAGCAGTACTATAGCTCGGTAACACACCCTACTCTATACGGAGACACCACCACACAAAGCATCCTTCCAATCCTACTCACCCTCCACCAAAGAACCACGGAAGTCAATCATGCAAGCTCACGCGAGAAACCCCCGCCGAAATAGAGAAAACAAACCCACCGTCACCACAGTCACTACCGAGCCGGCCAACCTCGTCCCGACCTTTACTACCACTATCATCGCCGCGGCTATCAGCGCAGCCGAAAATACCGGCTCGATTCCCATCCTCAGCAAACCCGTCTCAAACTCCACCCCCTCAATCTCCGAATCTGTCGCCAAAGTCACCGATCCTCTCTTCGAAATAATCAGCAATAGCGGCCATCTGATGGAGCTCGTCGACCAACTTGCGGAAATGCAGAGCGGTTTGGGGGAGCATTTGGATTCGATTGGTGAGGGAAAATTGGAGAGGGAGGCGCAATATCTGGAGACTGCGGTCAGGGCCCTGGAGATGCTGATTGCTAGTAGGAAGGAGGGCAATAGCGGTGAGAGCAGGGATTAATTTTTGGTGGTCCGTTATTTATTCTTTGTGTATTTGAATGGAGGCGGGATTTTTGTTTTTCTTCTAGACACTGTGAATGTGTGCGCGTTTTGAAGTGAAGTGAAGTGATACGTGTTGGGGAGGATGTGAAGGTGGTTTTGTGAGGAGGTCGTAGCTGCCGGTAGGTATTGGGTTCATTCCGCCAACCACCTCTTCTAGTTCGCAGGCTTACTGAGATAGCCGCAGCATGGTGCGGCGGCCAAATGGTACTATTTGTTGAGATTTAATCGGAGGAGCCCAATATGAGCTCCTATTTTACGGCAATTACAAATTATGTGAGCATTTTTAGGCCCAAGATGGTCTTAAAGCAAGTTATAGATGTAAAAAAAGGGGGGGAACAGAGACAGCCAGTAGAGATTATTTTGCTCGTGTCCAATATCAACGCTGCCACTATTTGAGCTCTTAACTCTAGAATAGGAGCCGAGATTTGGTGGTAGTAATCCCTTCGTTCGCTTTCCAACTCTCACCTGAGTATTTATTAGCCTGGCATCGGGACTCGATACTCCTGATTTATAGCGAGATTGGATAGTGATACCCCCTGGGGATTTATTTTTCCCACTAAAGGTATACTGGACCTTTCCTTATCTGTTCTCCTAGGATTGGTCTTGTCTTTATGCTATTTGAGTGTTCCCTGGATGTGAAAAAAGGGAGGAATAGAAGTGGTGTGCACTTATCTTAGAAGCTTGGGAGTTTTATCAACATCTTGCTTCAAGGGGCTCCCCAGTTTAGTTTATTTGAGCCAGTAGCTCCTCCACTACTAATATTGAGTGTTCCCCTGGTTTTGCTAAGCGGCCCCGGGATTACAAGACGGCTGACTCTGGGCATCGAAGGGATAATAAAGATCATGAAAACTCACTCGGAGTATCACACACCAGACTTGGCTGTACAAGGTGCTCAACTCAAATTCCTAACTAGAACTAATAATTGAGGCTGAAGCGACTCTGCCCGGGAGTGGATATATGAGGTGCGTTCCAGGGGTAACTGGTGATGCGCCGGGGTGGTATCGATGGCTGGTACCGGAGGTGGTGGGAGTATGGAAGGAACCGTATTGCGGGTCTCTTGAATTACCATCTTATCCAGATTCTCCTCGCTTTTACTTTTAAATCTTATCCCACCAAATAGTGGTAGGGGACCCACTAGGCTGTAATAGCGGAGTAAACAAATTCACGTGGAGTGGACTATAAGCAAAACTCACAAGTGTGAAATCTGTAGGGATTTATTGTGAAAACTGGTATAATACGTGTAAGAAGGGAAGAAGGAAAAATAAACCTCAAAGGATGGATATCTTTTTCTTGTACAAAACGGGTAGGCTCGAAAGGGTATTATTATTCACAGCAGACCCACCCCTCCTGGCTGCCTCCAAAGAAAAAAAGAGAAACCCCTCCAGAATCTCCTACTAGGGCATAGCACGGAAAATATCTAAATTATGATACTTCTCCTCACCAGATCTTACCTCTACTCTAATCCGCCAAATACAACAAAAGAAAACAAAAATATTCCCATCCCCATCTCCCGAAGTGACTCCTCGATACCTACTCGCTCACACCCTCCTCTCCCCACCCAATAACCCCGCCCTCAAAACCCTCCCTAACAATCTCCCAATCGACCAAATCAGCAAAATAATTCAGCCCTTCAGTCAACAATCGCCCTAGTACCGCAGCATCAATAGGCATCGTATCGGGGTTCCTAATGGCTTCCGGAAACTCGGTGAGGATCGGGAGGAGGGCCATGAAGGCTTCGATAGAGTTTGCGATTTCTTGAACTGTGGCCGCTGCTGGTTCTGGGCTGGGTTGGGGGGTTGGAGGTCGGGGTGGGGGTGTTACTCCTGTGGATTGGTCGGGGGTTTGAGTGAGGTTAGCCATTTTGATAATCTCTTTTTGTTGGGTTTGGCTGAGGAATTTGTTTGAGTTATTTTTTCCCCGTGGGTCTTTGGATGTTTGGATGTTTGGATGATGCGTTGTGTGTTCGGTGGTCGAGTATCTTTTGTTTGTTAATACCGATGGTGGGTTGAAGTTAAGCTATGGCGTTGAACTGGATTTTATACCAGACAGGCGGGGTCGTTGTTTTTCAAGGGGTTTCATTAGTTAAGTTGGATCTGCCTTTCGTTCAACATGGGTAATTTCAAGAACACAAGTAGTTCGTGGGTCTGTATGTAGGGTTTGAACTCAACTACCGTTATGGATGTTTTGTTATCATGGACTCAATATCCACACAAAACAAGCTCAATTAGTGCCAATGCGCTGGTATACCGGATGTCGTGGAAATCATGAGATTTTAGAATGAAACTTGTACAGATGAAAGTCACTACTTCTCACTCGCGATGTGGAAGGCTTAAATTGTGGGTTACGTATCATACGCAGACTTGTTAGGGCGAAGGGTGGTCTACCCTTTGAATCAGTGGATGGCTCCTTGAATTCGATAAGAAACCGAATCACTCGGCATCGGAAATTTAGGTGCTAAGTGCTGTTTGTGTCTCACCCCCGTAGTTTTCTGCAAGCCATAGTAGTTTACAGCAGAAAGCGTGTTGCGCCATGCTTGGCCCCACCACCCTAGGTTGCTTGAATCCGGAACACTTGATTCCACACTTGGAACGGTTAAGCAAATTTAGGCTACTAAATTTACAGGATTTATGGTGCTCAACCGGCCGAATTGAAGCCCGACACTTTGTGTGGGAATTGCCACCTCAAGAGTCCGGCTTCAACTCGGCGACGTCAGGACTTTGTAACCATTTGGAGACCTTCAAGGGCTATGGTATGCATCCCTGCCTTTCCTCGGAATATTGTAACCGCTAGAAATGGCCAATGTAAATTTACTGTCTAATGGATGTGCACAAAGAAATAGGCGTACTTCTGGAATATGGATTGCCTATTATTTTTTTGCAGAAGTTTGCTTTCCTTTCTTTCAATCTCCGAGTGAGAGAGGTTCACAGGCGAAAAATACTGCCGGATAATTTCTTTCCTGGCTGGCCCCTTCTCATGGAAGGCTCTTAAACCCCTACTTCCAAAAGGATCCCATATCGCCCTAGACCACTATAAGGAACTATGACACTTACCACCCTCCCCGCAAAACTCACCAGACAAGTCTCAAAACCTCTAGAGGCTCGTACCCCAAACTGGCACGCTGTTCTCCAAACATTCCTCAGGCCAGACAGACTACAGGTTCTATCACCACTCCTAATACCAATCGCATTTACCTCAAAGACCCAAGACCCCACAGAAGCGACCTTTACCCCTATGGACGCAAACGACAAATCACTCCTGAGGAGGCTAAGGAGGTGCGGACTCGTCGCCTACCCAAGGGTCGCCGTGACAATAAGTCCACTCCGAAAGGTTATGCGCACACTCCCATATAGCAACCGCAGCGCAGCAGCAGCAGAGAGGGCGGGGCGGATGAATTTGCCCAGAGAGGTTTTTGAATCGATAGGATACGGCCGGGGTTTGCGGATCATGTAGCTGAAAGTGATGGCTTTGGCGGCAGTGCTTTCTCGTTTTTGGCAGGAGAGGATGGATACTGTTTGGGGGTTATCGAAGGATAGGAGGGGTGAATATTCATTTTGGCGACCGACGCGTGCCGTTGGAGATGGCGGCTGGGGGCAGGTTGGTTGGTGTTGTCAGGGTCCAGTTGTTTGGTAGGGATGAAAGGGTGTAAGGACGTATGAGATCGGTGGTATTGAGGTGAACGGGGCGATGCCTTGGATTGTGCGGCAGGGGCTTGTTAAGCTGGGTGTGCATGAGTATATATTATATTGGATGCGCAGGGTTTTAGAGATAGTCCCGAATTTCTCTCCGTCCTGATAAACACCGTATAGTAGAAGCAGCAGTATTCCATTCTTGCTGGGGCGGGCAAACTGACTTGTGGTAGGTTCCCCCTATTGACAAATGATGACCCCGGGAGGTCAGTGACCGTCAGTCCAGCTTCTAGTACGGGCGTACTAGTACTATGATACCTCACTTGACTAAGAAAAAAAAGCTATGTATACGATGCAATAAATAGGGAGAGGGGTAGCAGCTCACTTCCCAAGGTAAAAGAAGCAATTATTTTATTTATTTATTTTTCTATACTTACTTTTATATATTTTATTTTTATTTTTATTTCCTTTTATATTTTTTCATATTTCTTTCTTTGTCAACCCCCCTCCCATTCGCTTCTGCTACCCGCCGATCGCCAACCCTTAAGGTCTAGAGTCGGATTCTACCTCCTCGTAGCAGGATTGATAAACCCCACAGCCCTATTGATGAGGGCTAAGTTCTTCAATCTCCCAGTCCCCATAGGGCAGGATTATTTAAATTCTCCTGCCCTACATGACGGATCGTTCAATAATAACTGATTTTCAGCATGGATTGAACTCCTGGGCTCCCGCTAATTGCGACAGGAGTATAACCACTGCGCCAGCTAGGTATTTCATAAAATGTCAACTTGGGAACTAATACTTATCCTACTAGAAGCCCGATTTTGGGATTTTAATGGGTGGGTAGTACGTCTCTTCCCGAGTTGCTGGTAGATTTCAACGGAGGTGTTTCTTACTCCTTAGGTGTTCAATGAGAGATTATCAGTGGTTTAAAACAGAATCAGTGCTTTGTGCGCTTGTTGCTCTGGTATTATACGGCTAGCAAAGCCCCACTCGGGACCCCGGGCCTCCCCACTTGCTCCCATGTGTGTTATCTCACTATAGTCTTCTGCTCGTTCCAGTGTTTTGTGGAGGTTTTTTCTTTCTTTCTTTCTTTCTTTCTTTCTTTTCTTTTCTTTTCTTTTCTTTTCTTTTCCTTTCTTTCTTGCTTGCATTCGGCCCAGCTTTCTAGGTATGCCTCATTTCTGCTGCTCCCAGCAAGAAACCAAGCATTGTGGTATATATTAGATCGTATTTTGAGATAGAACATTTAGATACGACGTACAGTGCATATTAGATCCACCCGACTATTCCCTAGTACATCAGAAATGGACTGCGGGGGAATGCCTCCCTAAAACACAAGGTTGGCACTGCCCTGGATGCTCACAGGCGCAAGGATTCTCGCTATCAACTCTGATTAAAACCTCTTTTGAGTGGAGCCTTGGCTAGAATTAACTCATCGCCTCACTCTCACCATGGACGACCACAGGTGAAGAGACTATATGCTTCGCGCGGATATCTCAGATTGCATATGCATTAGCGGGGAGCAGCATATTGCTTTGGGTATTTGCCTAACCATGTTGGAAATGTTCGGTGCTGCTCACCATACTAAGCCCCCCCCCCGGGCACCTAACCCCTGGCCTCGCACTTAGCCCGGCGGCCCTGTACCTATCCTACCCCGTTATCGTTCAGACAAAGAACTATCTGACATACGCGGTGGATCAATACATCCATCGGAAGGAAAGCGAACACCCGGAAGCATATCTTGTCCAGCGAGCTCAGCATCGGCACAGCCTGCCCTCGACAAACCTCCGGGGAGGCACTTGCGATCGGTGAGAACGACTCCAATGCGTGTAGGCTATGGAGCCTGGAAGAGTTTTCTTTGTTCTTTCCTTTGTTAGCATGATTGTTTTTCACGGGAGAACAGGGAGACCTGCGTAGAAGAGCGGGGGCGAGCATGGAAGGCCTGGGGGGCCAGCATGGAAACGGCAGTATGCGTGGAAGAGCGTGGATCAGTATGACGATTGATGGGAGGATTGGACTCGGTGGGTGGATGGAAGATATTGTTGTTTTTTCCTATATACTCCTGTCTTCGCCGTTAGTTATGTTAGTTAGAGAGTATTGTATGTCGTGAAAGAGTGTGTGTTGGTGAAGCGAAAATTTTCCCCCGCTTCTGTGTTGTGCGATCTATCTGGTGTTGCCTTGCCTTGGCGTTTGTTTCGTTTCATCGCCTATCACTCGCTGTTTTATCGCCGCCGTTATTCGCCGTTCAACCATAGTCGATTTGTAAAAAACCATTCTCTTGATACTGCTCGTCCGTGACGACGGGAAAGAGTCTTGGCCAGCAAACCCTGGTTGTTCGGTATCGCAGCCAGATTCACCGCCTGGGATCGCTGGAGACAAACCTTGAGCGATCCCGATGCAGTACTATTCCATGCCACTTTGATTCTAAGATCCCCATGGTTCGAACCCCGGTAGGTGTGAGCTGCGTGTATAATTAGAGTAGGTAGCCTAACTTTCTGCTCCTCTACCCATATAAGACTACAGCTTTCCCCGAATCTTCAACGAAAGCGAGCTGGTTTCCTAATTAGATGTCTTTCACAGGAGGGCTCCTAAACCAGACAGCCAACTTTGCGCTCTCGCATGTTTTTGCCCAGAACCAGACTGTATTTTCCTTTTCGGACACGGAAACCATGGCATTTCTCCCAATGGGTGAGTGAATTTCCCTGTGGAAAGGAGCACATAGTCCATTGTGGCGGACGTAACACATCGTGTAAATAGTCTGTAATCCCTCCGGAAGTGAACACAGCAGTTCCCCGGCCAGTCAGTCTAGCCAGTCCATTCCCTGAGCCGTGGGGAGACCCGCAAGGAGGGGTCTCTCATATCGCCGAATCCACAAATTGCCTATCTATAACAGCCAAGGGCTGTAGCGCCCTATGCACCATCGCTAGGAGTCGCCGGTAACTAGAGGAGTAATGGTAACTACTGTCACAACGTTAGAAGGTTGACTTTCCAAGGTGGAGCGTTCTTGCCGTATGCCTTAAGGCGCAATACCAGGTATATCTGGGATGGGAGTCTTCCTAGTATGATGCCACACCGCACTTGGAAGGCTTGGGATCTGTGATTAAGCTTGCGTTCTCACCGACGCGGTAGGTCTCTTAAGAATTACTCTGCCCCACTGAAGAACGACCCTTATCACTGGGGTGTAATCGCTGGCGTGTGACACCTGTATTTTTCGGATGCTAGCCACTCGTTCTCAAAAACAGCTAAGCCATCCGCTGCTCAAATACCAATTTTTTTCTTCGATCACCTGAGGTTCATCAATCTAGAACGCCAGTGGTAAATAAAAATCACATCGCGTCTTGGGAGCAAGTGCACAAGCACTGACCCGGGAAGTCAAACCGAAGCGAGGTCTGGGCTTTTTAGCCAATCATTCAGAGTTGAGGCTGCTGGAATTAGTGTATGTTTCAATTAATCGGGAGGCCTTCCTTAGTTAGCGAGTGATCGGATATGAAGGTCAGTCACCAGTTAATTCTGACGGCTCTGCACGATAAAGGAAACCATTTCTAATGAAGGGTGGCTAGATGAGATTCTTAGTGAATGCACAGCGAACAGAGTAGACTCCTCTCATCCATAATTCTTAAACTACGCTCAATTTGGTTGGGAACATGGCGGAATCTGTACACTTGCAGATATTCCAACAGTCGAGACTGGCTGGGGCGATGAACCTCGGGAGCTCTGGCACATTTGAAAACTGCCGGAAAGAAAGGGGTACAAGCAAAATGACAATGACTTTGGAGGGTGGAGCAAAAGAAAGTGCCAGTTGCCGGAGGGGATGAGAGCTCTCCCCCTAGCACGGGGAATCTTCTGGCTCATGACCCGTGTCTGTCTTGAAGAGGAAATTCAAGAGAGACCTAAGGCGGAGAGGGTAGCGTTTCGGTTTGGGTGGGTATGGGGAGAAGGCTTGGTTGAGCTAAGGAAGTGTCTCGGCGGATCCGCCGACTTGTGGGGAATTAAGTTCTACCAAGCGATCGCAGAGGGAAAAGCGGGGGCATGGATGCTCTATACCTAATATGAAAAGGCGGTACTGTAGACTTACGGCCCTTGAGGCACAATATCTCAAATTCGGCTCGCTATGAGGGATAATTGGGAGAAATAAGGAAGGCCCCCTTGAGATCTCAAAGGTCTGTGCTTTCTTGCGGAAACATTTGCTCCAGGAGGAGTTTCGCAACGGCTTCCCCTGGCTTGGTGTTTGCTTTCATCCCTCATTTCTAGAGTTGGGGCTGTGGTGGGTTTCCACCAAGCAAAGGGTTACGACCATTGCCCGTACGCTTAGGGAGTAAATCACCTTAGCATAGCACTGTATCCCCCCGCCCGCTATCCCTGGGGGCTGAGTCCAAAGAATCTCTCCTTGGATGGCACGTCAAGCTTTGGGATAAGAAACTTAAATCTCTCAGCGGGTTTGTACGGGTATCCGTATTATCGAGATCCGGGATAATGGAGTGTTGCTGTAGACATTTTCTAGCACAGTAGTATGGGTTAAGAATGCGCCCATAGATTACACCACCCGAGTGCCACGCTCCCCATCCGAGTGATACTCTATGACCTCATAGTCCTCTGCCACTCTGCCTGGCCCACCCCTTCTGCAATCCAGAGCTTCCGCAGAGAGCTACGCTCCGAGTAGCTTTCACTAACAGCTACCGTCTCGGGTTCACTGTGTTGGCAAGGGTTTGTCTGAGTAGGGAACGGAGTGACACGATAGAAGAAATCATGATTTATGTGAAGCATCAACGAATAATAAAGAATCTACTCTGGATGGACAGATAAAATTCAACTATTGCCTTGCTCGCTCCTCTCCCTTTCCCCATATTTTCGATTTTGGGGGAAATCCCCCTCCGCAACATTATTAACATTATTCGAGAATACACACTTGAACACGCAATCGCTCAGCCCCATATTGCCCTCGAATAGGTTGAGCGCGCACCAATCCTCTCCCCTGCAACCTTCCATGTTATCTTTCGCGATCGCGCCTATACCACTACGAACTTAACTATATCCTCGATCTTTACAGACTATAGCCCACACTGGCAACGCGATGGTCGCCTTTTATGTGGTAAGTTAGAAGCTACCTTCACAAACCCAATATCCTCAAGCCCACTGTCTCGAGAAATTTTGGGAGGTAATTGGGGTAAGCATAGTTCTTTCGGGTTAATTTTTGGCAAGAAACTACACCACGAGAACCGGAGATGACGTATTTCTTGTACAAGTCGACCGCTGGTGTATCATAAATTAGTGTACAGGTAGTCCCACAGCACCGCACGTCCATGGTACTCACCATCACTAGCGCTCCCCCACTCGCTAATTACTATGATACCACGATCTTGGATCATTAGGGTGCTGCCATAGAACCCTCGTTGCCATAAAGACTACACATCACCAACCGTTAACCACCTCCAACATCTACTCTGGATTCACCCTGAAAAGTAGTATCCTACCACCCTGCAACAGAAGGATAAAATAAAATCAAAGCTTAAATACCCCCGAATTTATTGCAAGCTTCGAGATGCAACTTTTTCGCGCCACCTACAAAAAAACCTTCATCATGCAAATCCTCGCCCTGGCAGCCCTAGCGGCTCCCTCGACCTTCTCCTCCCCCTGGGCCTCACCAACCCCCACCTTGACCGCCGCAGCAGGGATTGAAATCCCTCCCGGCGGGTCTGTTTCGCTCCCCCTTCCCGACTCGTTAAGACCCGGATACTACGCGTGTGCAACCACTAGCAGCTCTCCTCCGATCTCTGACATCATAACCATCGGAAAGGGCATTCTGAGGAACGGATACTTCCCGCCGAACTTCCCCCGCGGTAAACAATGCGGGGAACTAGCGACCTCTGGTTCCGCAGTGTTTTACATCTGTGGGTTCTACCCGACCGGTGGTCAGGATGATGGAGTTGTCGTGGGCGTTACGAGCATTCTAGATCATTGCGAGATGGGGGGCAAGGCGGAAGGGGTGTTCAGGGTTTCGGAAGGCGGGGTTTTGGTGATTACGAGTGTTGTGGGGGGGTTAGTTGTTGATGGAGAGTTGAAGGGGGATTTCTGAAGGGTGGGCTTCGGAGGTGGTGATAGTATGATGTGTGGGCGGTTTTCTGGTTTGTACTCGGGGGGTTTAGTAAAAATCGGAAAACTATTTCTACCGATCCCACACTCATCTCCATGGAGACGAGTGTTATGGTTTCTGATTTTCAATGACTCTCCCAAGTATACCCTATTCGGGGGATTTATTAATTGTTCAGCTTTAATTGATGGATCGTGGTATGATAGTAGAGGGACATGGAGGAGAAGCCTCCCCTGATGTAACTGCTATCATAAATCCTTCTACCTCGCCCTCATAGGCACTCGCCCTAGACTATAGGTAGTAGTACTGGTAATGCAGTGAGGCTTGTTAAATGGGTCAGACCTGCCTGGAGCCGCACAAACGCACGAGAGCCCACAGCAATATTTAATTCAGCTCATAGGCGGGTAGAAAAGATTTGGAAGCAAGTCCTTTTTATCAAACTTAAGAGAGCGATTCAAAAAGAAAAATAAGCGAGATACCAGGAAATTAAAAAGGAAAATTATTTCCTTCCCGGTTATCAATATAAACCTTAGTCGATTCAGGGTTGAATATCACGGTAATTATAGGATTAAAATAATCTATAAGTCCATCGCTTAATTGATTGGAGGTGCATACATATCTAGAAGAACCTTCTACCTGCAAAACTAAACTAAGTAGGGCAGTTAGAAACCGGCCCATAAATTGTGAGCTCCATGTCTTAGCGGAAGTGGCGAAAAGTGAGACATCTTGTTGCCGGAACTAAGTTGAAGGTGAGCCCGCTTTCCAAGCTCCCACTAAAATAGCTTGCTTGTATGGAAAACTTGGAGGAGCTAACCTGAGTATGAACAATACTATGCAAATGCAGCCTATAGATCTGTTAGTCACGTGTGATGAGATGAAGAAAAGATGGTAAGTTGTAGTCTTAGAGATGCGAGATATGAGGGTATAATTGATGCTACAGAGATAGAACCACCAGAGGAAGGTACAGAAGTCCAGGAGAAAGGGGAAAGAAATAAGAAAAGAACCGAAATTGGTATGTCAGCGGTTCAGCTCTCTCTATGAGGATGTTTGATGGCTTGTTCCTAGAATACTATCTCGAAAGGGGGTTTGAAATAGAAGGATGCATTTTCATAGAAAGAGTGACTTCTTCCTGGAGCCATCGGGTGTCTGGTGTCTGGTGTTTTGAATTATACTTATAATATTCCTCCCATTTCCCCAGTCTACGATTTTCATATGCTACCGCAATAGCAGGTATTGGGGATATAGTTAGCAGATATAGTTAATGAGCAGGGGGAAATGCTTAGATAGGCTGATTGGGTCGCTACGTGGGCCGCTAGCAGCGGGGGGCTAGTTTTCTCTTAGTAGCTTCTAGGTAATCTTTTGGATAGATATCCCACTCTAGAGAATGAAAGAGGAGTTAGTTCATATGGCACAGGTCTACTTCAACAGCTCTCAAAGTTTGTGGCACCACCAAGAACTAGCGCAGTCGTCCCAAGATCTCAAGGAGATGGAGATAGCTTCCGTTTATGGCACCCCACCTCCGGAAAATGTGAAAATCCCCTCAGGAAGCTTTCTTTCGCTTTTCCCACCGGGTCAGAGATTTTTAGTGACTCCGTTTTTGCTCCGTTAGTTTCTCTTTTCTGCCTGTTCTGCCTAGCGTTCCAGGTATGCTCCGTTGTTGGTAGACCGGAGGGGGTAGGTCAGAAAGAACAAAAGAGTGCAATAGATCTGGTTGGGTCTCCTAGATTGTTGTATTTGTCCTTCCATTGTACCATACATATAAGAGACAAAATCGAGAGATCCCCCGAAAGAAATTCCGGCACAACACTATACGCCTCGCACTAACTCAAGTCCGCCCTACTATCAAGAGAGTAGTAGAAGGCGAGACTTATCTGGGAAAAAATCCTAGAATCAGTCCCCTCACTCCGGAGAAGGGGGGTCAAAAAAAAAGAACACCATATATCTCAGACCATATAGCATACATTCTTCCTATTCGCCTGACGTTTCCGGTACCTGCAGACGGCGTTGTCCGCTAGACGGTCTGACCCATCTAGGGGGGGTCGAGCGAGGATCAATGGGGATGGTATAAGGACGGTACAGAGTCAACTGATGCAATAAACGGTGTATGACTAGGATCGAGGGAGCCGGGGGCGCCGTGTCGCTAAGGCCTTACATCACTGCGGATGCCCCAGCCACTCGGTCCTCGAGCAGCTGCTCACTCCGGGCGGCCAGCAAGAGCGGCGTCTGTCCAACATTGTCTGCTCTATCGTGGTTAACTTTTTCTTTTTCCCAATAGTAGTTTCACTACTCCAGAACGCCCATCCCCGGCGGCCCACGAGAGCGGTGTTTGGCCACAACCGTCAGGCCTGTCGGGGCTAACTCCCCGTCCCAACAGTAGCTCCACTACTCCATAATGCTCGCTCGCAGCCGCACGGGAAGGGGGCATTTTGCCATCGCCGTCCAGCCTATCGGGATTAATGTCCTACCGTCCCAACATTAGCTTCACTACTTCACCATGCCCGTTATAGGCGGCCCAGAAGAGCGGTGTTTTTCCATTGTGGTCAGGCCTATCGGGGGTTGACGTCTCCCCGCTCCTGTGGCTAGGCAAAGTTGACCATAGGGAAACTGATGTGGGGTCGAAGGCTCCCCACCTCCCACAGTGGCACATTGGTTTTGGCTATCAGCTAAATCAATTACAGAACAAATTTGATACTAAATTTAGATAGCAGGTCTTCCAGGTATCATCCATTATCACTAATAGCGCACCTCTATCCTTCCAGAATGTACATTACAGCACCCCATTACAAAATCCCCCCCCCAGCGCAAGGCTTATGTCCCATGCCTACAATGTCCCCCCAAAGGGAGCACCTAGCGCAGCGAGTACTTGCCCGGAAGCTCTCTTAAACCATGGTTTATAACCGCACAACCACTGATATAGAGCCTAGCCAATATCTCCACAGCCAATGGCGACTGCTTGTTATGTCGAGGATTCGTTTTGTAGGAAAAGATCTCCTAGACTGGCAAGACACTAAAAATTTACTGCGGCTTCTGCTAGTGTTTGGAATAGAGGTCAATAAACAACTTTTCATCAGCCCATGAGATTTCCCAATGTGTAGACTTCAGGTCATTACCGGTAACAGTTATATGACATCCTACCGGCGCTCTGGTAATTAGCGGGGAGTACATGTATTGAAGGAGGGGGTCGGGCTCTCCCTATCCAAGTACAGTATGATACAACAACGGTGTCCCAAGGGAGCCAGACCACTAGAGGCAGCCAGAAGTCGGCAATCTCAGCGACACTAAACATAATTCTGGCAACCCGGAGATTACTCGGAAGGCACTACCGGTAGTACCCCATACCCCGTCTGTTCTTCCGCTCTTCTAGAAGGTTTTACATGCAAAGGCGGGACCACGCAGGTGTTCGGTGGTGTAATTCCCGGAACTAATCCTTGCTTGGATAGGGTACCCGTAAGGTACCGGTACCGTACCACACTGTGGCATGCGAGGGGTTCCACCTGGTTAAGCTACATATCGGTACCTCAAAAACATGAATAACTGAACGGTGCGCCATTCAGTCAACAATTCCGTTGCCTGGAAGGTTGGCCAGAAAACACTGCAAAAACGCAGCCCCTTCCCCCCTTCCGAAATGGGAAAAAGGCAAAGATATACAAACCTTGCTGAGAAAGGAAAGCCGACGGATCGCAGAACACGGTTCAATCACTCAAGCTTTTACGATACTATACTGCGGGTGCATAGTAGACACTCGAGAATGACGCTAGGACCTGGTAGGTTTCTTTCTTTGGACCATGGAGAGAATACTCTTCGTAGACGAGAAGTATCTGACAACAGGGATTCATGAAATGTATGGCAAAGTATCCCTGCGCATCTGGCGCCCATACAAATTCACAACCCTTGGTATTGAGCACTTGTTGCCTTGGGCGGGTACAGCGAAAGGATTCTTTTCAGCCCCCGGTTGGGACGGGTACCGGTAGACAAAAAGACTCAGACCGTGCTACTGTAGGAGGGGCAACACTAGCGCCAAAACGAGATTCTCGTTTATTCTAGTTTTTGGGCTGGGCTTAGAGATTTCAGAGCATGGAATTCTAGTATGGTATAGTGTGATATTTAGCATAGTAGGCTGTGCAGGGGATTGGGCTATGTGATGTTATTTGGCAGTTGATAAAGATGTGAATGGAAAAGGAAACAAAATAAGCTACAAGGGATTAACTCTCTAGTGTAAATGAATGGTAAAAAGAGGAACTAGACACAAAACAAAACAGAATGAGACGGAACAGGACAAGGCAGAATAAAAAGTGAAATAAAAATAGAGACTGTTTTTCAAAGTCGCCCATATCCTCCACTCTACTACCCACCCCCCTCCCGCTCAATCCTAACTTGACTCCCTGTCCCCCATCGGATACCCGTCCTCAGAAACCTTTCCCTTCCTACCGGGCACCGCAATGCTTGGATGCACAAAATTGAAAAGAATCGTGACAGAAAGCATAAGCACCGCATCAAAAATATACAACCACACTTCTTTGCTCATCAAAAACCCGTCCCTTCCCTGGATATATTCGACAACCCTAAACGCCGACCTAACCAATATAAGCTTACTAGCAACGTACACCGCTATCAAAAGTGTCCGCCATTTCGTGCTCATTCTCGAAGCCTCAGTCGGATTCTTCCGAAGCCGCAGGTGAAATACGATCGAGGCGACCATGAAGAAGCCGAAGAAGATGATTTGCACAAAGAGACCGCCGAGGATGATGCGCTCTCCCAGTTTTGCAGAGTCCTTGTCCCGCTTTGCCATCATTCCTCCTCCAGTCGATTGCATTAGGAAGCTGAGTATATCCCCGGCTACGAATATCTTCGTCAACCAGTTTGGGCGGATCATGGAGTGGTGGTCTGCCTCTATGGTTGTGATTATTCTGCCCAGGATCATGTAGATTGAGGCGGCGTATAGGGCTGGCGCGATGAGTAGGAAGAGGGCTTGGATTATGTAGGGCATTAGGGCCCAGCGGTCATTGTGGGAGATCGCGCGGGCAACGTACCCCACTGCTTCCACTGCGGGTGTGTTAGTAATGCGGGGGGAAGAAGGAGGATGGGGGGGTTATACTGAGAGCGCCGATGACCAATGGGATAAAGTACCATGTTTTAGTTTTAATCAACTGAATCACATGGTATACTGACGAGAGGAAGAAGAACGCAGCGAAGGTGGTCGCTGCAATAAGTGATGGGGTGTAATGGTAGTGTTCGAACTTTTCTGTCATTCTGTCCCTCTTTTCCTCTCGAGAACCAAGGTATAAAGGTGTAGTCGAAGTAGAAACGGAAAAGGAAAAGAAGAAGAAAACCCCTTTATCAAAGCCAAAATAACGCCTTTTCTTATATCCTCTAGATAATATTAATAGAAGTAATAAAGAAGGAAGAGAACTCTAGTGTTTGTTATCGTACTTTGATTTCGGATCCTCTTCATGGGCCGGGACCCACAACTTAAGTACTAATCAACTAACTTACTACCCCTCAGTAGGGGCACCAAATCTAGTTTCCAAATACGGTACAAGCAGGCTGTACAAGTTACGGACATAAAGAACCCGAACACAGGGATGAGGAATTTGTATGGCAAAATGTCTGTGCGTGTCTGACCGCCCATACAAAATTCGGACTCAAATGTTCGGGTTCTTTGTGCCTGTAACTTGTAGTCTATCTACCCGAATATCAGACCAACCCAAAAAGCTTAAGCCCCATTGGTGCCCGCGCTCGAGCACGTCGCCAACTACTACCTTTGGCAAACCTACCATAGTATGATAGCCATGCTACGGGTTATACCAAACCCCCCTCCAAGCCACACCAAGAAAATTTCCTTTCGTATTCGTACCCGCTCTCGCACACACAATCCTCAACTCGTAGGTGAGTTAGCTTAGCCTACCAATACGTAGGTACAGTACGTATATATCTATACTACAAACCCCTAAGGATTCCATTTATGAATCTCTCACTCGTAATTCCCGGAAGTGAAAGAAATACAGTAATAACTTTATTTCTATCCGAGTACTCCGCTAATGGCAATGCTCCTACTCCATTCTCCGACGCTTCCATTCATGGAGTGGCCAAGCAAAATGAGGTGGGGGACGGATCAGATCTATTCCGGAGGGGAAGGGGAAAAAAAACACCTTGCACCCCCAACGATGCACATGGAAGAAAAGCTGGCGCTAATCCCCCCCGATCCCATTTCCATGGTGACGACGGCATACTGGTAGCACCCGCAGTGGTTGGTTGGCGCAGGAGAAGCGTAAGGCTGACAGGTCTTGCCTCTAGCATACCCGGACGGAAGGCTGGCCTTCCGGAAGCATAGCACAGGGATTGCCGCGAGGTTGGTTTGATTTGGCTTGGTGTTACGGTGCCTCCCATGAACTTTACCGTCTCCAGGGTTGTGCTTTATTTTTCTAGCGCTGGTAGCGCCCCAAGCTTTGGAAGGTTCCATTCGGTACCCAGCGTGGTGCGAGAGAATGGTCCGGAATTAATTTTTGTAGCCAACTGTGCACTTAGGGTATAGTTTTGGTATCTGAATATTTCAGACAACTTCTCATGTTAACTCTTTCTAATTTTCCCCTAACCTATCCACTTGGTAATAGTTACCAAAATTGGATAATGAGGAAACTTCAGAATTTCTACTGCTTATTACTTTATCTATAAAGTCGAGAACATTAGTTTGGGCCGGGGGCCGGTTTATAATTGACAAAGCTATTCTGAATAAATCCAGGTTTATTAGGTACCCATAGCAAAACCTCATATATTCGAATGCGTCACCCTAACATAAAGCAACACACCAATCCTTTCCCTATCTTGAGGCTTGGTCTATTAATAGGTCAACGATTGGGATTGCGGGTAACTTAGTACCCGTAAAAACTTGAATAATTGGACGGTGTGTTATGTCGTTAGGCTTTCCTCTCAAGAAATTTGTTTTTTTTCTGTCTCGGAAGGGAAAGGGGCCGTGTTTTTGCTGTGTTTTTGCCCCCTTTCCAGAGAAGGGAATTCTGGACTTCATAGCACACCGTCCAATTATTAAAGTTTTTACGGTACCGTATTAGAGATTAGGATTCCAGGGGGGACACACACTCCCCACTTGCAGAGATGTCGCTTAGTTGCTTTCCTGTGAGGAAATCCCGCTGATCTCTCCGGTCGCAACACTTTCCCAAGCCCACTATGGTCAGTGGACAAAATTAACCGCGCACCAACGATCTATGGCAACGCAGCCCTCCTCATCACCGCCCACTTCCAACACCACCCGAAGAAACCCCTCTAGAACAACCTCTGCTATTTATTCTACTATGTATTTACGTTTTTAATCTGTATTTATTTTTTTGGTTTTCGTGATGGTGGCGTTGGTGGGGGAATGGCGTTGTCATGGCCGAAGTTTTGCCTGTTGCTTGGGACAATGCCATGGGAAACCTTCCTGTTTAACTTTAGTCGTCCGGGTGAGTGGGCATCCGAGTGGCTGTGGTTTCCTTGGCACCAACCATAATTTCGACAGCACAGGTTGTTACAGAACTCAAGAGGTCAGTGGATCAGATCTTAGTTTGAACCCCTAGTAATTTATAGTCAAGAGAGGAATAATTTCCGGGTCTTGTCCTTCTCTAAAAAAGGTCTTTTGAGGGCGACCCGGGGCAGACAAAGCACACTGGTATCCCATCCCTGCTGAGAGGATGTGCCTACCGTACTGGTACAGACCCTACAGTGCTAGTACAGGTTCCCGACTCGACAAGAGACCACCCTTTCCAGTATGATACAGTCTTTCATCAGGGCTTGACGAATATCAGGGGATGACGAACAGGGCATTCGGCCAGTAAAAAATCGAGCAGGGTAACAAAAAATACCTGCTAATCCCTGTTCGTCACCGGCTGATATTCGTCAAGACCTGATGAAAGACTGTAGCCGCAGCAACAGCATTAAGCTCTTCCTGGACCATGCACCAGTTGTACGGTGTGGTACAAATTTTCGGGGGGGCATTTCGCGCACCTTGTACTCGTACAGTAATACGCATAGCATTTAACGTCCGGATGTAAGAAAACGTGTTTGTGCCCCCGGGTAGGAAGCGTGGCGCCATTAACCATGAACAGTCATCTACGAGTACTGTACATGTAGCAGGCCCTGGCGGCGAACACTAGCTTCTAAGGGTATTGCCCCTGCTCTAACCACAAACGCCGGTGCTTTCGGATATCGACCATCCGGTAATGGTGGTTTCAGGCTGTCAGCGTCCCCCGACTGGTCAAACCGGACTGCAGGCGGGAGACTGTCTGTGCTAGGCTAGATCTTCCCGAGGTGAGGCCGTGGATTAGGTACTGTAGTCTATCGTAGTCAAGCAAAATGGCCCAGACTGGCCATTTGCAAACACTGCTGTCAATCTAGACCTGCCTCTAATTTCTTTTTTGTCAAAAATAATAATGGAGCTACTGCAGCAGGGGTGTTGCATTCGAGTACTCGTCCTCGAGTAGAGAGTGCCAGTGACAACCGGTATCTAGGGATCCGGAGAGCTTCGTGCCACAGGTAAACCCCATCCACCGATAGTCTCCCCCATCCATCATAGCTTAAAAGGCACTAGCGGGATGTTTTCGTACAAGTCAAGTATCATACGAGTATTACCTTGCGGGCTGGCCTAAACTAATTGTGCGAAAACATCCCCCCATAGCACTTGTACTACAGTAATGTCAGGCTGAAACAAAGCCATCCCACATGATCTACCCCCCCACGATCTACCCAAAATCATCCATAGCTTGCTTCCCTGTTTTGGCCCCCTGTATATAAATATCAGTGGTTTGGGAGGGTTATCCCAGGGCTCTTAGCAAATAGGGGGAACTCGGAAAGGAAATATTCCGGTAAGGTATCAGAGATCTCTCTGGGTATGATACTCTATCGATGATCAAGACTCCACTTCGCCCGTGAAGCCAACGAGGTCTCGTCCTGAGGCTAGTAGAAAGTGTCCGAGACATACGGGGATTTTTTTTTCCATTTCAGACCCCACTACTTATCAAGCCTTTTGCCAGCCTCCATGCCCCCCGCTCTGCCAATAGTGCCGAGTTTCCCTACATAACTCTAAAATGCAAACTACAAAACTGGCTTCGCGTCTCTAGAGGGGTCAATCGAGTGATATCAAAAGCATTTCAGGCCAAGTTAGGATGCAGATCTCTTTCCATCTACAGGAGCACTGAACCTGATATGAGAGTAATTTTACCAGTATCTGTGGGGTGGTGCATTTGTCGATATTTCCTAACCAACAACCAGAGCCATGTGATAGCATTACATCTCTACGAAGTTGAATCTGCTAATCAAAGAAATTCGCTAATTTCACCAGTGCCTCTTTAGCATGATGTAGGGAAATTCGGCACTATCAGCACTGCAGCTAGTAAACTAACTAAGCCAACCAAAGGAGGATGAATACGAACTGGCTTTTCCAGCCCGGAAAGTTTTTCTTCCTTTTTCCTATATATATATGGCTATTCAAGGTGTGCGGAATAGCTTACACTGCTGGGCCCCACTCCCGCATCGATAGCGTGGGTGGAGTTGCCTCCCAATGCTGGCGAAGTGAGTTGGGCTCCACGGAGCTTACCGCCAGCGCTCTATTAATCGGTCTGCCAATCCATCCTTCAATCCCGTCATCCTGAGAGAACAATTCCTTGCGCCTTCCTGTAGATTCCTTTTTCTTTCTCCCGTTAGGCATCAACCAACATGGCAACATTTCGCGAGTGATTCTACGTGGACAATCTGTCTGCGCTTCAATCTTGCTATCACAGGACCGGGAATGGGGTAGCCGAGACAGAAACTGTCTGCCTTTTTCTCTGGGCTTACAAGTGCCAATCTTTGTCAAAAGAATTATGATACTAGAGCCTGGAGCATGTCGACGAGTTTCAAACCTAGCATCGCTGCTGTATCCAGGGTATATTTGTATACCCCCCGCCAAACGATTGGCTTTCCCTAAACTTGGCTCAAACTGTAGATGTACTACGCTCCATGCCAACAAGGGGACAAAATTCGTTCGGCTTAAGCATCTTTTCACCTTGCCGGTGTATGGTGCCCCGGAGAATCAAAGTTGAAGATTCCCGATATAGGAGCTACTCTGGAGCTCACGGCTCTTTGTCTGTCTCTGATGTTGCTTAGTTGTCACTCCCAACAAGCAAGAGTGTTCAAAGCCACTGACGGTAAATTCACGTCCAGGGCGCTGTCAAAAATAGAGCATAACAATGGACGCGGTAGGCTAACAACAGCTAACTATGTTATCGCTTTTCCCACCTCTCCCACCACTAATAGCGTTACTCAACACCATCACCTTCACCTATTCCAAATTCTACCAGACAAACTTTCAATTCTTTTCCTTTCACACACCTAAGAGTGCTTAAAGTCTATTCAGTGTCCCTAATGGCATAGTTTGTCCTTCTTGGAAGTGGGATGGGACGGACCCCTGGTATGATGTGGTAAACTCTAACAATCAACCTCCATCCCCCGTGGCCTCCTACCTTCACTCAATGTTTTTAAGGTTCTGCGGGGTAACAAAAAAAAGAGACAAGCCTCCATGTAATAAAATTGATAGCATCTGGGCACTAGATTTAGAAGCGACTATTGACACTCGGTGGACAGACACGCAACCTACATCCCACAGACTTTAAAGAAAATACGTCGAGTACAGTCTCGTTCGCAAAGTTCTCGTACCCTCCCGAGTACCACGAGCGATTAGAAACGCTTTGCTAACCCTCTCCCCTGATTATTCGGTATGATAAATGGTGATAAGGGCTTACAATGCCTCTAGGGGTATATCCCAAAAACAGCTATCTCAAGGCGCCTTGTTGTCCTGTTGTTGTAAATAGGTATTGTTCCTGAGGTACAAGAGGGGGTACGAGAACTTTGCGAACGCGACTGTATATCACTGAGAGGTCCCCATACTTAACTGCAGTCTGGTGGCTCCTGCAAAGCACCCCGCTTGTAGTGGAGCCAATTCAGCGATAGCCGGTGACTGCCCTGAGAGAGTAAGGATCAAAGACACTGTGGAAGCAGAAGGCTATAAGTATCTAGATTTCCTGGCTGCTGGTGGTGAAGGTATACTCCCTTTCATCAATTAGCCCTGTCGGCTATAATGGCTGGAGGGCCTCCGGGAGCATATCCAAAGCGATGGGAATTGGATATTGTACAAGGTGATTGGAGACGGAGAAATGGTATTTCTTATCTCTTCCGCATACTGTAAAGAGATTTGATATCTCTTTTGTTTGTGTGTTTATGCCTGATTTAAATCTGTCACGTCGAAATGGGCGGATGTTCTGGAGCCGATTTCTCACTGTCTATATTACCGATAGGTGCTCTGAGTATTTTGATCGGAAACCTTAAAGTGTTTTCTACCCAAGGGCATTCCACATAGTGGTCTGGAACGGTCGTCTAATTCCTTTCGTTGTCCTTCTCGAGATGAAGGCTTGGGTAAGTTAGTTGTTTGTTCACAAGGGAGACGGGCAAGAATATCAGGAGAAGGTCCAATCCAGTTTGGAATACCACTCCCCCCGTAAACTACTCACTCTGACACAGCTAAACTCTCTTCTCTTCTGTAGAAAAAAAGCGGTAGCACCCCCCCCGTTAAACTTTAACCCGCAGCTACTCGGCAGAGGTCTTTGTGCGACATATTTCCTATTAGTAATCCACATTGGCTCAGGGAAATGAGAGGATAGTAATTGTGCCACAACAAGCCACATCGCCCCGCTTTCCTCAGCCCTGGTCATAGAATGTGTATGAACTCCTGGTACCCCTGCAGACCACTACACCGTTTTTACATTTAACCAATAGCATATCATGGCCCAAACTTTACACATGCAATCGGTCAGCTTCGGCGACGGTAACGCCAACTGCGGTAACATAAGCGGTAGTTTCAATACCTATATGTCCGATCAGGATGCGCGGATCATGCGTTGGCTCTCTCCATTGGAGCCAAATAAGAGACATCAGGGCGTGCGCACCGACCGGTTCGACGGTGTCGGTGATTGGCTCTTGGAAACGAGAGAGTTTAGAGAGTGGAGAGGTGGAATGGACGGTGCCGATAGGGCTGTCTTGTTTTGCTCCGGGAACCCGGGAGTGGGCAAGACATATCTGAGGTAAGTGGTGAGATTCTTTGGAAGGGGCGAATACCACTGACTGTCAGAAATACCAGTTCCCTAGTGATCGACAGTCTTTGCGACCAGGCGGGGAAGGAAGATATTGCCGTTGCGGGCTTGTACTGCGACTTCCTTTCCCAGCAAGAACAGACAATCACCAACATCATGGGGGCTATTCTGAAGCAGCTGGTAGGCAGAGGGGGCATCACGGATTATCTACGGGAGGCGTTTCAAAAAGGGCAAAAGGAATTCGGTGGTAGAGGGCTGCGACTTGCGGACCTGATGGGAATGTTGAAAATTGCTATTGCTTCGCTACCTCAGGCTTTCATTTGTCTCGATGCCTTGGACGAATGCCTACCGAAGCACCTGCCAGAGCTTCTCGAGTCTCTCAGAGATATTGTTCGGGAGTCCCCTAGAACCAGGATATTCCTCACTGGGAGGCCCCATGTCGGGCAAGATATTCAAAGATATTTCTCCAAGGCGATAGTGATACCCGTCAGCCCTAGCCCTGATGATATCCGGAATTATGTGGAGATGAGGTTAGATAGGGATTCCGAGCCAGAGGCAATGAACAAAGATTTACGGGCGGATATTTTGAGAATTATCCTGGAAAGGATATCTGATATGTGAGTAGGACTATTAAGAATTCCCAGTGTATCTGTGATGCGTGCTTACCGGAAATTGTGTGTAGATTCCTCCTTGTTTCGCTAAACATCGACGCTATTCTTGGAGAGGTGACAATTCGCCGGAGAAGAAAGAAACTTGAAGAGATGACACAAGGTAATGGACTGAGCGATGCCTACACGGCAACTATATCACGACTGAAGGCGCAGAAGGGATATAAATCGGTGCTCGGGCTGAAGGTCCTGATGTGGGTAGTGTATTCAGAACGAGCTTTGCTAGCCGAGGAGCTCTGCCATGCCATGGGAGTGGAGATAGGATCTACAGATCTGGATCCGGAAGACGTTCCTGCGTTACGGACACTCGTAGCATCTTGTCTGGGACTTGTCACGGTCGAGGCGTCTTCGTCCATAGTCCGATTGGTACACTTTACTTTGCAGGAGCATCTCTCAAGTGATCCAACCCTATTCCATAGTCCCCACTCATCAATTGCGGAGGTTTGCTTGACATATCTCAATATTGGATTTGTCCGGGATCTTTCGCCAACCATTTGTTCGACCCCCGTTACAACACCCCTTCTAGAATATGCGTCTGTTTACTGGGGGAGGCATGCGAGAAGGGAGATGGTGGAAAATGTCAAAATACTTGCGCTGAGGCTTCTGAGTGGGTTTGATGAGCATATATCTGCTCGACTAATGTTGCTCCATTGTCGGGATGCATTCTCAGACCCGTGGTTTGATGGCGCGGAAAGGCCCACGGGATTTACAGGACTCCACGGAGCAGCATTCCTCGGAATCGTGGAGATAGTAGCAGCAGTATTGGATATGAAGGAATGGAACATTAACGCAGCCGATTGTACGGGGAGTACGGCTCTCATATGGGCAGCTACAAGAGGGCATGATGGGGTAGTAAAGATGCTTTTGGAACGAGGGGACGTCAATCCCGACCAGGCAGATACCGCATATGGCCGGACGCCACTCTCGTGGGCGACTAAGAATCAGCATGAGGGAGTAGTAAAGATGCTTTTAGAACGAGAGGACGTTAATCCCGACCAGACAGACACCTATTATGGCCGGGCGCCGCTCTCGTGGGCGGCTGAGAGCGGGAATGAGGGGGTAGTGAAGATCCTTTTGGCGCGAGAAGACGTCGATCCTGACCGGGAAGATACCAAACAAGGCCGAACGCCACTCTGGTTGGCTGCTAGAAACGGGAGTGAGGCAATAGTGAAGATGCTTTTGGAACGAGAGGGCGTCAATCCTGACCAGGCAGACACCCAATATGGCCGGACGCCACTCTTGTGGGCGGCGGAGGAGGGGCATGAGGGGGTAGTAAAGATGCTTTTGGAACAAGAGGACGTCAATCCCAATCAGGCAGACCCCAAATATGGTCGGACGCCACTCTTATTAGCGGCTAAGAACGGGAGTGAGGGGGTAGTAGAGATGCTTTTGGCACGAGAGGACGTCAATCCCGACCAGCCCGACACCGAATATGGCCAGGCACCACTATCGTGGGCGACTGAGAACGGGCATGAAGGGATAGTGAAGATGCTTTTGGAACGAGAGGACGTCAATCCCGACCAGGCAGACACCAAACAAGGCCGGACACCACTCTCGTTGGCGGCTCAAAACGGGTATGAGGGGATAGTGAAGTTGCTTTTGAAACGAGAGGACGTCAATCCCGACAGGGCAGATACCAAACAAGGCCGGACACCACTCTCGTTGGCGGCTCAAAACGGGCATGAGGGGATAGTAAAGATGCTTTTGGAACGAGAGGATGTCAATCCTGACCAGGCAGACACCAAATATGGCCAAGCACCACTCTCGTGGGCGGCTGAGAACGGGCATGAGGGGATAGTAAAGCTGCTTTTGGAACGAGAGGACGTCAATCCCGACCAGGCAGACACCAAACAAGGCCGGACACCACTCTCGTTGGCGGCTCAAAACGGGTGTGAGGGAGTAGTGAAGTTGCTTTTGGAAAGAGAAGGCTCCAATTCTGACCAGGCAGACACCGAATATGGCCAGACCCCACTCTGGTTGGCAGCTGCGAACGAGCATGAGGGGATAGCAAAGATCCTTTTAGAACGAGAGGATGTCGACCCAAACCAGGCGGACACCCAATATGGCCGGACGCCTCTCTCGTTGGCGGCTGGAAACGGGCATGAGGGGATAGTAAAGATACTTTTGGAACGAGAGGACATTGATCCCGATAAGGCAGACACCGAATATGGTGCAACGCCACTCTCGTGGGCAGCCGCCAGCGGGCATGGTGGGATAATAAAGATGCTTTTGGGACGAGAGGACGTCGATCCTGATCAGGCAGATACCAAATACGGTCGGACTCCGCTCTGGTGGGCCGTGGGGATTGGTGATGAGGGGGTAGCAAAGATACTTTTGGAGCGAAAGGACGTCCATCCCAACCAGCAGGTCACCGCATATGGCCGGGCTCCACTCTCTTGGGCGGTGGAGAAAGGGCACGTACAGCTAGTTAAGATGCTTTTGGAACGAGAGGACGTCAATCCCAACCAGGCAGACACCCAATATGGCCGGACGCCACTCTTGTGGGCGGCGGAGAAGGGGCATGAGGAGCTAGTAAAGATGCTTTTGGAACGAGAGGACATCAATCCCAACCAGGCAGACACCCAATCTGGCCGGACGCCACTCTTGTGGGCGGCGGAGAAGGGGCATGAGGAGCTAGTAAAGATGTTTCTGGAACGGGAGGACGTCAATCCCGACCAGGCAGACACCGAATATTGTCGGACGTCACTCTCGTTGGCGGCTGAGAACGGGCATGAGGGGATAGTAAATATGCTTTTGGAAAGGGGGGGCTCTAATCTCGACCACCGAGATGCTGAATATGGCCGGACCCCACTCGGGTGGGCGGCTGCCGAAGGACGTGAAGAGATTGCAAAGATGCTTCTAGGGCGAGGGAACGTCAATCCCAATCAGACAGTCACCTTTTGTGGTCAAACGCTGCTCTCGTGGGCCGCCGAGGCGGGGTATGAGAGGGTAGTAGAGATGCTTTTGGAACGAGAGGACGTCAATCCCGACCAGGCAGACACCGAGTATGGCCGGACAGCACTCTCATGGGCCGCCTGGCGTGGGAATGAGGGGGCGGTAAGGCTGCTTTTGGAACGAGAGGACGTTAATCCCGACAAGGCAGACGCTAAATATGGCCGGACACCACTCTCGTTGGCGGCTGAAAACGGGCGTGAGGGGGTAGTGAAGATGCTTTTAGAACGAGAGGACGTCAATCCCGACCAGGCAGACACCGAATATGATCGGACCCCACTCTCGTGGGCGGCTGAGAACGGGCATGAGGGGATAGTAAAGATGCTTTTAGAACGAGAAGACATCAATCCCGACCAGGCAGACACCGAATATGGCCGAGCGCCACTCTGGTTGGTAGCTGCGAATGGGTACGAGCGGATAGTAAAGATGTTTCTGGAACGAGAGGGCGTCAATCCCGACCAGACTGACACCGAATACGGCCGGACGCCGCTCTGGTTGGCAGCTGCGAACGGGCATGAGCAAATAGTAATGATGCTTTTAGAACGAGAGGACGTTAATCCCGACCATGTGGACACTGAATATGGCCGGACGCCACTCTGGTTGGCGGCTGCAAATGGGCATGAGCGGGTAGTAAAAATGCTTTTGGAGCGAGCAAACGTCAATCCCGACAGAGCAGACACCAAAAATGGTCGGACCCCACTCTCGTTAGCGGCTAGGGCGGGGCGTGAGGGGGTAGTCAAGCTGCTTTTGGAACGAGAGGACATTGATCCTGATAAGGCAGACACCGAACATGGCGCAACGCCACTCTCATGGGCAGCTGCCAGCGGGTATGGCGGGGTAGTAAAGATGCTTTTGGGACGAGAGGACGTCAATCCTGACCAGGTAGACACCAAATATGGCCGGGCTCCGCTCTCCTGGGCAGCTGAAAGCGGGCATGAAAAGGTAGTAAAGATGCTTTTAGAACGAGAGGACGTCAATCCCGACCAGGCAGACACCGAATATGGCGCAACGCCACTCTCTCTGGCGGCTGAGAACGGGCGTGAAGGGGTAGTAAAGATGCTTTTGGAGCGAGAGGACGTCAATCCCGACCGGGCGGATACTAGATATGGTCGGACGCCGCTCTCGTGGGCGGCTGAAAACGAGCATGAAGGGATAGTAATCGCGCTTTTGGAACGGAAAGATGCCCTCACCCCCGCGGTGGATAGCAAGAGCCAAACCCCGCTGTCGTTGGCTCTCTCTAAGAGGCACGGTGGAGTTGTGAAGATGATACTGGACCGGGAAAATGCCGATTCCGACACAGCAGATGGGGGTAGCCAGGTATCCCTCCCGCTGCCTACTGCACATGAGAGCGGGCGCGCGGAGGAGATGCGGTTCAGAGGCGACGACCCTAACACCAACATCGCAGACTTTAACGGCCAACCTGCGCTCCCATCCGCAGAGCTTAATGAGCGGGAAATGGTTCAGGGCTTCGAGGATTCTGTTTCCAAGCCCGCAGATATTGACTTCTCCCCAACCCAACAACCCAGGCTGCCTCTACCCCCTTCCGTCGGGCCCCTAAACTCTCAGTGCCCTCAAGGAGGGACCCGCACCCATCCTAACGCCTCCAAAAATAGCCTCTCCTCTGCCATCGACCGTCGTTTCGTTGTTTCCTCCCTAGTTTGTCTTTTCGCTCTTCTCCTCTACATCCTTTCTCCTCCGTCACTAGATAATATATTCTCCTCTCGCAAATACTTGCCGGGTGAGGGATCGGGATAGCAAGATCTCGGCAGGTTTAGATGTAAATAGTCTCTCATAACGCCGTTTTTCTAGTTTCCGCTCGCTATTTGCTATTTATTGATCTTTGTGTTTTTTCCCTTCTTTGCTTTTCCCCTCCATTAGAGTTCTAGTTAGGCTTAGTCCCCAGGTACCCTTCCTCTTGTTGTTTGTTAGGTTGGTATTCGTCTTTTGTTCTGTGGATAGCGGTGTATGGTAGTGTGTGGTACGGCCCCTCGCGAGCAATCCCGTAAGAATGGATGATAAACTTCAAGATATCCATCCTAGACTCGTAAGCAGCTAGTCTACCTCCTCCCCGCAGCTCACTGCCGTCAAGCGGCTGCCTTTACAGACCATCCTACTCCGAGACTAGTTCTGCTACATGGTCAAGCCACCAGGGGAGGTCCCTAATCGTTGAACTCCAGCCCCAACTCTAGCTTAGTGGATATCTTTTAATAATATTATACCAGCGAATTGTCTTGTGGTATCAACAAGATGGCGTTGCTGTCAGATTCTGTAAGTGTCGGAGGCTGTGGGCTGGCTTATGGTATGACATCGGGTGTTGGATTGCCTATGAGGTATGCGGTTAAGTGGTTATGCGGATAATATGCAGTTGGACGGATGTATCATACGGGTATGGGAATAGGCGGGTATGTGGCTAAGAGACATACAGCTATAGGGTATATGGCCTTGTGGCGCACGGCGACTGGGAACTTGGCAGTGGGTTGTTGTATTATGCTGCTAGGCATGGGATACTAGCTTCCGGTTTTGTTGATACTCATTGTCATTGGGCATTAGGCATCCGGTATTTTTTTTCATAATGTCCCCTTCATGCCCTTTGTCCCCAGATATAGGGGAATTGGCACACTCGCAGGGCATATTCTTTAGGGATCACGGAGGATCATGGGATGTCAGGATGATTCTAGGTAGTTGACATCATTAGTGTTTAGGTTTTGTTAGCTTAGTGCATTTCGTTAGTGTTTGATGAGTTTTGGGAGTTTTGCGGTGTTTTTACTTTGACGGAGATATACATATAGCTCCTAGTCTATCCTTAGCTAGCGGAGAGAGTAGCGAGCTGGTCCGTCGCTCTTCTATATCCCACCGCGCTTAGAGCCTACTGCAGTCCCACCCTTGTTCTTTTCTTCTTTCGTGCTTTCTTTAGGTTCCATCGGGGGAATATTCGTGGACTACGATAATAGGTGTAGCCCAATAAATTATGGAAATATCACAAAAACGCAAAAAAGAAATACGGTTGTTAAGGTCTTCTATGACAAATAGTTCTACATATGATATCATACCTCCTGATCTCTCTAACCATTGATGCTTTCTTGCGGCAGGAGACTACATAGCATGCAACGAGGCTCCAAGTCATGATTTCGATTCGAGAGATATGATGCCGAATCAAATACCGGTCTGAATGGCAATGGGTATGGATAGCTCTCAATTTGATTTCCAGGCCGTCGCCCTCTCCCAACTAGGGGCTAAGGTAGGAGTACATATGAAAGATAGAACAATCCTATCCTTGTATCGATCATAATGGGTATTAATTTTCCTTCATGCATCATCTTAATTACCTAGCTTACGTCTAAGATAATAAGAGAAGAAAAAACCTCTTCAATATTAGGGCTAGAAATGCATAATGAAGACTCCCGCTTTCCGCGTAGTCTATTAGGCCCTCTGTCTTGAGTCCTGTGAGTTGCAGCACCCGGCCGACCCATCAATAGAGGCATCCCCGGGGCTTTAAATTTCCCCGAAACTGTAAACTTTTCTAGAGCAATCTAAATTTAACGAGAGGATACTGAACAGCATGCTCTGATCTCTAGCAATACCTACGACCGGCAGGGCAGGGTTATATATCCGGGCGGAGACCGAGAGGGGAGTGAGTGCGCCGGCAACGAGAGTGTTTGCAATCCTAGTCAGGGGCGATGCTAGAGAATATGTCAGAGACAGGCATAGCGAGGACATAACTCTCAAAGGGATGGAGAGGAGTTGTGAGGGCGATACTTCAGACAGCATTTTTGGTAGGGGTTCCGGAACCTATGCAGGGGTTAAGAGAAAGCGCGCCAGTGAACCCACCACAGCTAATCCATCGACATCTCAAATTCCAGGTATGCTTGATTTCCCTTCATAGCGTGGGAAACAGGCATTTCTCACAAGGGAAGGAGACTCAAGGCAACGGCCGATGTAGTATGGTTAAGGGGTGGATATAGTGCAAAAGATGGTGATCCAACCTAAAGAGAGAGCAGAAGCCGGATGGGGGCCACTCTGAGGGGGATTTAATCGGGAACGGCCACTGCTGGTAAATGAGCTTACCGTGCACCGGTAATCGTGATATGATGCAGCCATTTCGCAGAGGTCTTTGTGAGACATATCTCCGATTAGTCATGCTTGTTAGCCAAAGGGAAATGATCGGAGGGTAATTGCGCCACAACAGACCACATCGCTCTGCTGTCTTCAGCTCTAGCCATAAAATGCTCCCAAACTTTCTCAGTACCCGGACAAAGCGCTACACCATTTCCAGGTTCAACTATTTTGAATAGAACACCATAGCCTAAACTTCACATACGCAATTTATTAGCTTCGGCGGCGGCAATGGGCACTGCGGCAATATACTCGGTGGTTTCAATGGTATGATACCTGCTATTAGCCCGATGGCTATGCGCAGATTATCTATCGTCTCTCTTCACTAGAGCAAGTAAGCAGATATCAGGACGTGCGCATCGACCGGTTCGACGGTGTCTGTGATTTGCTTTAGGCAATGAGGCAGTTTCGGGGGTGGAGAAGTAGTGAGGATGTAGCCGATAAGGCTGTCTTGTTTTGCTCTAGGAACCCGGGAATAGACAAGACATATCTAAGGTAAGTAGCAAGGTCTTTTGGAAGGGGTACATACCCCTGACGGTCAGAAGTTCTCTTGTGATCGACAGCCAGTGCAATCGGATGGGGAGGAATCTATCATCGTTGCGGGCTTGTACTGCGACTTCCTTTCTCAACAAGAACAGTCAATCACCAACATCGTGAGGCATCCAGTAGGCAGGGGAGGGGGGGGGTCCTGAATTACCTATGGGAGACTTTCCCGACAAGAGGGCCGTCATTTGTGGATCTGGTAGAACGTTGAAGGCTGCTTTTTCTTTGTTTGCTACCCCGAGTTTTCATTTGCCCCCACATCACGGACGAATTTTTACCGAAGCACCTGCCCGAGCTGCCGGAGTCATTAGGAGATATTGTTTGGGAGCCCCCTAGGACGAGAATATTCCTTACCGGGAGGCCCCGTGTCAGGGAAGCTGTTCTAAGACATTCCTCTGGGGCGATCCCGATACCCATCAGCCCTAACACGGATATCATATCTGGAATTATGAGGAGGCCAGGGAGGGGCACCGGGATAGAGGGGGTGAACAAGGATTTGCGGGCGGATGTTGTGAGAGCTATTCCGGAAAATATATCTGAAATGTGAGTAGGAGTATTCGACACCCCCCTTATCAATGATGAATACTCACCAACGATTGTGTGTAGATCCCTCCTTGCTTCGCTAAACATCGACGCTATCCTAGGAGAGGTGACGATTCGTCAGAGAAGAAAGAAACTTGAAGAGATGACACAAGGCAATGGACTGAGAGATACCTATCCGATAACTCTATCACAAGTGAAGGTGTGGACGGAATATAGATTGGTAAGGGGCTGATGTGGGCGTTGTATTCGGAACGGCTGCGGGAAGCCAAGAAGCTGTCCTGCCTTGGGAGTGAAGATAGGACCCGTAATCTTGATCCCGAAATCGTTCCTGCGTTACTGGCACTCTTAGAATCTTGTCTGGGGCCTGTTGAGATCGAAGCGCCTCCATCCGCTATCCGAGAGGTGCAATTTACCCTGCAGGAGCCTCTCTTGCACGATCCGACCCAATTCTATGCATAGCCCTACTCAACAATTACCGAAGCTTGCTTGAAATGCTTCAATTTTGGATCTATCATCCCGCAGGACGACGCCAAGCCTTCCAGGCTCCAGCCGGTGGAGAATAGCTAATGGTACTTATAATTTTTATACCCCCACCAGAACAACACACATACCAACAAAGCCCGTCCAACAGCACTCCCCAAACCGAGTCCACATATAGCCGACCTTATAGTTCACGCCTCCCTCACGATACCCCACTCTCGAAAACCCAAAGAGCTTGTGTAGTACCCTTCTCATCCACCGGAAGTCACAGCCAACACTCGTTCCCCTCTCTTCTGCCCCTCTAAGCTCCGTGACCAAATATCCCGAGATAGCGCGCGCAGATAGACTCCCGGCTGTTTCCCGGCTGCCACTAATATACTAGCCATAGCCGACTAATGATAAATGTGTCCGCCGGGTTTACACCCAGGAGAGAGAAATGCGTTTTTCGAAGAGGTGGGGTGTAGGGTTGGCTAGTAAAGCATCATTGAATCTCTGTCATTGCACGAATGCGTTGGGGTAAAGCATAAATAGGTGATATCATAGGAGATTCAGTGGGCTGAAGATTTCATCATCCTGTTTTGAGATGGGGCTTAAGGTGAAGAGCTGCAGTTGAATGCCCTACAGAGCCCCATTCGATACCCCGGCCCGACCTTATCCCCACTACCTCTATAATAGTATAATGTCACCCCGGGTAGAGCTAATGAATCATCACGACCCGGAAAAAAGAAAGGAAAAGAAAGGGGAAAAAATAAAAGTCTGGTTTCATGGATTACCAGGTTCATTGTTTCCACTCACGATAAACTATAGACTAACAAACCCAAGGGAAGGTACAGCAAAGAATAACCAATCCCTCTCTCTCAAAAAAGCCTCCGCTGAGCTGGGACTTACAAACAGTAATGATACAAAATTTACAACACAAATAAAGAACCCTTCCACAAACAAAAAGGGCGTGCAAAGTCGACTTTGAAAAACGTGGCCCCAAGCCTACATAAGCTCCACAAGGGCAGCAGTGAGCAACGCCAGCATCACTAGTCCATTCTCAGAAACACCTATCCAGCACCGTCAGCGAAACTAATCCTGGAAGAAGAGAGATAATACAAACCATCAAGAACCCCCACCCCAGCTCCATTCTCAACCGAAACTTCGGTGTAGCACAGACCAGCAACCCGCACCCCAACCCTGTTCCCACTAACATCCTCACCGCTACCGGGGCTAACATCCGCGGCTTCGGCAAAAACTTCAAGCACCCAAACCGGCCGGCCCCAGCGTACATTCCCCGTCTTCCTCCAAATGGCCTCCCCGGGCAACCCAGCCCTAGTCCACACCCACCTTTCAGGACACCACTTAGCTATCCAGCGTTGGCCCAATCCTAGCTGTAGCGTGGGTACAAAGTCCAATAGGCGTCTGGGGTGCAGCAAGCTAGTGCGGAGACGGTCATAGGTGTTATCGGGTTTAGACACGGCAACGGTGTCTCCCGAATCCGGAATTGTGATCTTCAGCCTGTGGCGGGAGAGGGAGATCGGGTAGGAGGAGAGATTGTAGATTGGGGTCGTGTGGAGAATAGGGGCCGAGGGGCGGTTTGTGGAGACAATCGGTAAGATTGCAGAGGCTGCGGGGGTGGTAGCAGCGGTCAGTGCTATTGTTGAGGCGGTAGCAGTGGTATTTGGAGAGGAGAATGCCGTGGTGGCCGCGGTGCTGGGGCCGGAGCTAGAGGAAGCGGTGGGGTTCGGAGTACCGCTGGTTATTGGTGGGGCAAGATTTCTTCTCGGTTCCGGGGGGGGGTACCGTTCGATTTGCAACCGGATTCTGCGAGAGAAAGGGTTTGAAGCGAATAGGTTTGAATTCCTCTGGGGACGGAACAGGAGGTACATGGTTCTCGCTGGCACTGCGGGTGCGGACGGTTGATCCTGCAGGGAGGATCCTACCGGTGCTTGGCCAGACCCTTGGTGGGGGTTGGAAGATGTGGGTTGGGAGCCAGACATCTTGATAAAATAATATCGGCAGTAGGTAATGAGAATAATAGATGAGGAAGGATAAGAGATGAAGAGCGGATAAAAAATGAAGAATCAGAGACGAAGAAAGGATAGATGATGGATGGATAGGAGATGAAGAAGGGATAGGAGAGGGGATTAGTCCTGGCTATAAATATGCGGAATCGTGAGCATGTATTGGCACCCTATGGTAGTGCGTAATGTTTCGTGGCCAGGTACACGAACCAGATGAATCACCCTCACCGTCGAAAACGTAACCCCTGTGTCTCCGCCGCGTAAGTTGACAATCAAGCTATGATACCCGCACACGATATCCCTCCACGAACTACATGCCTGACTGCCCCTACTAAGCCACAAGTTGAGTGACCACCTGTGACGTGCCATGCCATAGTGCCAAGTTACCGCCTGCGTTCTTCCTATGATCACTCCCATATTTTCTCCAAACCTGGCGGTGAGCCTGCCCCGGTTGTGGGTTCCTTACCGGCATGCTCACGGTACTAGAAGTACTTGTTATCATTTCGTGATTTTTGGCTTCTCTTAGCAGCCCAAGTGCTACCGAAGCCAGGTGTGTGCTGAGTACAGCACAGTGCACTACCCGAATTTCCAATATCTAGACAGCCAACGTTTCTCACCAGGAAAGGTTATTTTAACTAAAGGGGAGTGATCGGGGTTCATTCTTAATACCAATGATTTCTAGAGAAAAACTAAGATGTCAAGAGGGCTACCTCATCGGATGGATTTGCTGATGAATGGTGGCTCACATCGTCACGGTGGTTCACGCCCAGGGAGGTCAACCAAGTCATTCGAAAGGATTAAAAACCTGAGGGAGCCGATCTAAGAGGGTTTACGCATACCATCCTGAATCTCCCTAAACGATATAATTAAGTAGTGACATTGGTCAATCCGGGGAAATGAGCACGGGCGAGATTGTAGGGCTTGGTGGCCCTAGGAAATAAATTTAGTGGAACCGGAATAACGTTGTATGAGGAAAATAGGTAAGCGGAAAGAGCCCGGAGAAAAATCTCAATGTTAGATTCACTCCAGTGGTCCTGCCCGGGCTTCCAATTATTTCTTTTGGAAAACACGATGAGATGAGTGATACCACATGATTCAGGACGGGGTGGAAGATTTATCCTATGGTTAAAATTCTTGCGTTCAAGAATAGGGAATGTGACCAAACGAGAGAAAAAGCAGAAAGATAAACAAAGGTAGATCTCGTTACAGACTCTGAATGACATTTGGCAGCCGTGGCGTTGATTGTGTCTGAAATGATCCGTCGCGGGCCGGGTACTCTAGGCGGTAGGCAAAATGAAGTGTTTGCGAGCCGCTTGATGGGTTACCGAGCGTGAGAACAAGAGAGAGATTAAAGGACGAAATGAGAGTCGTATTGAGAGCAGTTTCGTTGGCTTTAATTCACTGGGTAGAAAAAACTTATTGAATCGAAAGGAGAGGAAGCGAAACGAAACAGAGCGCAAAGAAGACAAGCGGGCCCCATAGCCAATGGCAGCCAAGTCAACCGTATGACTAAGCCTCGGCGAGCAACCCCGGATATCCAACGATATCCAACAGATTGATAAAATTTGCTTGGATGGAGTGGGAAAGGAATTCTTGCTGCATGATTCATCTGATATTAAGATCGATACGAAGGTTCCTAGGCAATCCGAACTTGACATTTGGAATACCCGAGCCACCCAAACTCTAAGTTTTGGGGCCTAAGCCAACCCCACCCAAGAAAAAAAAGCAGCCCTTTCCCTAGTTAACCTAAATACAGTGGAACGAAAATAGAAACTTGATTTTATCTACCCACTAGGCCACGGGGCGATGCCAGATCATATATATCTCCTAGAGATAGCTATGCTCCCGCGCCGAAACTATAGGTTAGTAAGAGTGTGAAAAGAAGACATCGATGAGTTACTGTGAGACGAGCTTCGGGTAATGATTTTCCCAACGGGAATCCAACGACAGCGAACACAAGTACTTGACAGCTCATCAAGTGTAAGGACCCCTTGGCACGGAGATAGGCATCAAATAATTCTAAAATTTCCTGATACGGTCCCGACATACAAGTAGTGGAGAAGGCACGGGATGGAACAATGAATAATGGAGGGAGTATATGGCTGGACGAGGCTAAACCTACATTCCTTAGTTAAAAACCTCTGGGACAAGACTTATGATCCCCCGAGCCCCTTAACCGTGCCAAATTCCGGCTGATTATGTAACTGGGTACAGTTCCAATTTTGAAGCACGTCGACCAGGCGCCTGAACGCTCAAGGGAAGGTATCAGCTCAATCGAATATTTACCTCAAGTAGGGCCCCCAACTCATGTTTCCTTCGCCCTATCTTGCCACAAATTTTAGAAAACTATACTGACAGTAAGGCGGGAATCCAAGCTACATGTTTCAATTATTCAGACCTTAGGGGAAGGGATATTACCGTAATATCTCGAGTTATATGGTTTTGCGCCAAGACTGGGCATTGCTTAAGATCGGACGGTGCCCGGAGTCTGAAATGTGCCACTTCAGTGCCCCAATAAACATAGTAGACGAGGGGTGGGTTTTAGATGTCTACAACAAGGCGTCCGAGTGTCTTCTAATCACCATTTGCAAGGGCCGGGATGGTGATCAGACCAATGCTCTGCAAAAGGGGGTGGGGTACTGGGTGCCCAAAACCCATCACTTGGTTACTACCATATCAGTATTATCTTGAATAAGGGAGAATTGCTCTAAGAGATCAAGTTAAGGCTGGGACGTTCACTTGTGTGATATTATAAGATTGGGGCGATTGACAACACAATTCTTCAGTTATTAGAAGATGGGTAATATAGTGAATTGCTTTATTATCTTCTGCCTGCAGCATTTCCTTATTATTCTCACCAGTACTCTCAATTCCACCAATTCAAGCCTTTTCACATTCTGCTGTTCTACTAATTCCATCCACTTGAGAATGTTATATATTTTCTATAAACTTCTCCAAAGCAATAACATAGAGGAGGGGTCAAGAAACAGGGGGGTTCAGCGAATGCTCCACGGGAGGTGAGATAGTAAGCTACAATTTTGTTTGGCCTGTTTATTGAGGCCTCCTGTTTGTTAACCCCTCCTTCATGTGTTCTTCCAAGACAACATCAGCAAAAAAGATTTTGCCTTATGCATATCATACTTTGATTCATGTAGCAGGTAGTATTACCACATAGTCCTATGCCTGTCATGCCTGATAAGATATTATGTATCATCAGCAAAAGATTACATTTTCCCCTTATACCTTATAAGGCATGTGAGGAATGGGGGGCCAAAGTATGAAACTTGAGTTGATGTACGGAGTGACAATAATACAGGAAACCAGGTATTTACTGGGAAGAGTAAACAAGTTTATAACATCGGCAAAAAGAATATCTTGCATTCTGTCTCTCCCCACTCACCTTGTGCGCCAGACATTCCAGGCGCTTATAACCTAAACTCCAGTTCTGAGTGCATCCGCCCAGGCTCATTCTGTCTGAAAGTGCAAGGGACTCTGCCTGGTGCAGCCACTCCCCAGATACTCTACCACCAGTGCCCAGCCTCTTTATCCCTTCTGTCCCAATGTACTCATTTGCATGCTGCCCTTTTGCAGACGTCTTGCATCCGCAACACCTCTCTTTCCAGCCTTCCCCCCCAATACGTCCGCCCACCAGCTTTCTTCCCAGGATACCCTCTCTCCTTTAACCCTGTCACTTGCATCTCGTTCAATCTATTTCTCATCCAGAACTGTTACGGGGTAGCTAACACGGTAGGATTCCGGGCAAACCAGGCAGGAGGATATTTGAGACAAAGGAATATAGATCAGGAAGGCTCAAGAAGAATTGTTCGATAAAGTAATAGAAGAATATCGTAATAACTTATAATATTGTTAAGGTCTCTTCTCCGTTGCTTGATGATGTTCTCAACCATCGGGGAGAGCCCTACTATT
>Ga0307513_10000886_pt1 | contig 43320 bp, 50 predicted proteins | sample 15_EM_MG_FD_202174 | JGI IMG/M metagenome (GOLD analysis project Ga0307513, IMG submission 202174) | Populus trichocarpa ectomycorrhiza microbial communities from riparian zone in the Pacific Northwest, United States - 15_EM | ecosystem: Host-associated > Plants > Roots > Unclassified | place...
CTTGCAACTTCATCCGGCCATCACAGTCCATATGCGGAGCACCCGTGCTCTTTGTCAAGAAGAAGGACAGCTCTCTTCAACTATGCGTCGATTGGCACAGGCTCAATACTATCACCAAAAAGGACCGGTACCCGCTACCCCTCATTCCCAACCTCCTCGATCGACTCCGTGGTTCATGTGTTTTCACCAAGATCGATCTCTGCAGTGCATATAACCTTGTTCAGATCGCCCCAGGAGACAAGTGGAAGACCGCTTTCCGGACCTGCTACGGATCATTCGACTTCCTTGTGATGCACTTCGGCTTAACCAACGCTCCAGCTACCTTCCAGCATCTAATGAACACTATCTTTGCTGACTGCTTGGATACATTCATCATCATATACCTCAACAACATCCTCATCTTTTCCAAGAACCCTGAGGAACACTGGGAACATGTCCGCAAAGTCCTCACTCACCTCCGAAAAAACCAGCTCTTCGCCAAACCGGAGAAGTGTGAGTTTAGCGTTAACAAGACAGAATTTCTAGGTTTCGAGATCTCTCCCGATTCTATCTCAATGTCCCAATCCAAAGTCGATGCCATTCTCAAGTGGCCTATATCTTACAGGTGTCCCGGGTCCCACTATGGTCGCACCCCAGCCTCACTGTTGTGTGGCAGCATGTGACATGTCAAATGACCGCTTCTTGAAGGTTGACAGCTGTCTTGGAATTCCACCTGCTGTCAACCTGAGTGCTGTCAGGGAGGCTAAATAGCTCCAAGTTTTGGCGACAGTGGCAAGGCTTGCCCTAAGATAGCAAGGGGCATGGGTTTAGTCGTCATCACAAAGAGGTCCAAGGTGCACAGAATTCGCCTCCTCTGGAATCTCAGCTGTTGAGACTGTCGAAGACGGAGGTCAAGGTCAGTCAATTGGAAACAGATAGGTACACAGGTTCGGGAAGGCTCGTTGTGAATCGTAATATCGGAAGTACAAAGGATTCCAGCTTGTCATATAGGAAGCGTTTGGCAGATCTCCCTTCACATCCCACCAACGTTCGGAGTTGACTGATTCGACATGGAACGGGAATTAAATCTGAGTATGAAGTTAATCATTGACTAAGTCTGTCCTGACGGCAGACTCACTTAACGTAGTTCTGGGAGTTTGGACTCCTCAGCAGCCTGCAAGGTGACGAAGGTTGTGAATGCGTCACTATTGCGTGTCATCGGATTTTGACAACCGTTAGCACAGGTCCACCCCTTGTAAAATATAACGCTGAATGCAGTCAAACTTGGCCCTTCCTCTAACTTCTTGAGCAAGTCCGACTTCCAATTCTCAACGGTCTTGCCGCAATATCCACATGATTGAAAGCCTTGAATGAAGGTTTTGTAGGTATCTATGCGGGATTTGCGCATCCTGAGAATCTTTTTGAGTGTCCGAAAATCGAGTGTAAAGCCATTCAACTCTGCATCATCAAAAGCTGTATTCCAAATAGACTCAGCTGCGTTGACAACTTCCTTCAATGCCAGACGAGCCGGTAGATTGAAACCGTGAGTCAATGAGAGCGAGAGAGTGGCCAAGGGATGCGTGACAGTGAAAGGCTGGGAAGTTGTAGTGCCTTGTATGCGTGGGAGCATCAAATGGGATGAGAGGTAATCGAGAGCATGGCGCATGTGGTACTTTTCGGCCACTCGTATGAGCTCCGCAATCTGAGTGAATGTTTCGATCCTTGGCTTCGGCTTCTCTGGATGCGAGTATGAGATAGCGAAGAGCGCATCGAGGACGATATGGTTTTCGGGAGCATTGACGGTCTGTTCCTCTGAGGATTGGGTTGATGGGGAGGGCTCGCCGAGAGTGAACATATCGGCAAAGAAGTTCGAGGTAGCAGCAAGCATAGTACGACTGAGGTTAAACCTCACTCCATCTGAAGCAACGACGGCGAAGTCGTGCTGCCCTGGGTAGTCGATGGTGGCAGGATCGGGTGAGGGATGGAAACTTCTAGGCATCGTTCTCGAGGGGATAATCTTATGGGTTTGTCGGCAGTAGGTCTATTTGATTCGCTGGCGATCGAGAGGCGGCGATTATATTTCTCATTTCACGTGCGACGACGACAGACAAGTATATGAACCCCCTGTCTGTCAGTCATAGGCTCAGTTTGCCTCCGCATACTGAGCCCATACTTGTCATCATCCGATCGTAGCTTACATACTTTCTATTGTAGTTTCGTACTATAGGTATACTATTACATACAGTTTGCTTCTGCATACTGAGCCCTTTCGTATTATAGCCTCTAACAGGGTTGATTTACTTGGCATATTGCGCATCCTATCCTCTAAACAATATGCAGCAAGATAGGGCCTGACGCATGAACAGCTCCAAACCCCGGAAATTGTAATGGGTGGCATACACCTAATGCCCACTTTGTAGATGGAGTGTTTGGAAGTATTGATTCACAGAGCGGCGTCAGTTTGAGTGTTCAAAAACCGATGCTGATTGTGGAAGGGAACTACCGGGAACTACCAGTGGTTTGGGACAAAGAGTTCTCTCTCCGTATGGTCTGTGTGATGATTCTCGTATTGTGGACGGTTGGTGTCGAGCCCACTGGGACATTGTACGGGCTTCCATTGGTGAACACGCTGAGCGGAATCATCATGTGAACACGGAACAGTGGAGTCACGAAAAAAATAAAAACATACGTGGTATTCTTCACACGTTGGTAGCCTGGTCGTCGTGCAGTGGCAGTGGTACGGTTGTGACTAGAGACGTTGGCAGCCCAGTGTAGGGTAAGTAGGCGACTGCGAAGTAGCCCCTTGTCATTGAGATGCTGAGACTTGATCCACTTTGTGATGGGATGTTCGGTCGAAGAAATCAGCTCCATTGAGGCCCAACATGGCAAGGATGACCGCTGCACTGAGCTGGAAAGGTCGAGAAGTAAGGGCTTTCAAGGGGAGAACCACAGGTAAGCAACCGAGGTCCCTCCACAGACGCGATCGCGGAAGAGTCGGCTGTCAACGCTGCTGAGGATTCCAGTGTTTTAGACGCACTTTGGCGACAGTGGCAAGGCTTGCCCTAACGTAGCGAGGGGCAAGGTGTAGTCTTCAAAAAGAGGTCCGTGGTGCACAGAATTCGCCTCCCCGGAATCTCAGCTGTCGGGACTGCCGAAGCCGGAGGTCAAGGTTGAGGTCAGTCAATTGAAAACAAATAGGTACACAGTTTCGGGAAGGCTCGTCGTGAATCGTAATATCGGAAGTACAAAAGATTCTAGTTCGTCATAGGAAGCGCTTGACAGACATCCTTCATATCCCACCAACTTTCGGAGTGGACTAATTCGAAACGGAACGGGAATCAACTCTGAGCATAAAGTTAATTATTGACTAAGTCTGTCCTGACGGCATACCCACTTAACGTAGTTCTGGGAGTATGGACTCCTGAGCGGCCTGCGAGGTGATGAAGGTTGTGAATGCGTCACTATTCCATGTCATCAAATTTTGATCACAGTTACCACAGGCCCACCCCTTGTAAAATGCAACGCTGAATGCAGTCGGATTTGGCCCTTCCTTGACCTTCTTGAGCAAGTCCGACTTCCATTTCTCAAGGGCATTGGTGCCGTTTCGACCACACACCCACATGTCCTAAGGCGTTGAATGAAGTCTTTGTAGGTATCTATGCGGGATTTGCGCATCCTGTGGATCCTTTTGAGCGCCCTCAAGTTGAGTGTAAGGGCATCCGACTCTGCGTCATTGACAAGTGTACTCCAAATGGAATCGGCTGCGTTAACAACTTCCTTCAATGCTAGACGAGCCTGTATATCGAAGCCGTGAGTCAATGAGAGCGAGAGGGTGGCCAAGGGATGCGTGACAGTGAAAGGCTGGGAAATTGTGGTGCCTTGAACGCGTGGGTGCATCAAATGGGATGAGAGGTAATCGAGAGCATGGCGCATGTGGTACTTTTCGGCCACTCGTATGAGCTCCGCAATCTGAGCGAACGTTTCGATCCTTGGCTTCGGCTTCTCTGGATGCGAGTATGAGATAGCGAAGAGCGCATCAAGGACGATATGGTTTTCGGAAGCATTGACGGTCTGTTCCTCCGAGGATCGGGTCGATGCGGAGGGCTCACCAAGAGTGAACATATCAGCAAAGAAGTTCGAGGTAGCAGCGAGCATAGTACGACTGAGGTTAAACCTCACTCCATCTAAAGCGACAACAACGAAGTCGTGCTGCCCTGGGTAGTCGATGGTGGCTGGATCGGGGGAGGGATGGAAGCTTCTAGGCATCGTTCTCGGGGGGGATAATCTTGTGGGTTGATTTACTCAGCATAGTGCGTATCCTATCCTCTAAATAGCATGCGAAGAGATAGAGCCTGACGCAGGAACATGCTGCGAACTCCGGAAATTGTAATGGGCGGCATATGCTAAACGACCACTGTATACTCGACCGCATCTGGAGCGATTGGAACAAAGTCGTGAAGGCCGGATAGTCTACCCGATGAATCTGGAGAGTCTGGTGGTAAGGCTTGCCCTAACATAGCCAGGGGCATGGGTACAGTCTTCACAAAGAGGTCCAATGTGCACAGAATTCGCCTCCCCCGGAGTCGAAACCGTCGATGACGGAGGTCATCAGTCAATTGGAACAAATAAGGACACAGTTTCGGGAAGGCTCGCCGTCAATCGTAATATCGGAAGTACAAAGGGTTCCAGTTCGTCATAGGAAGCGCTTAGCAGACGTCTCTCCCTCCACGTCCCACCAACGCTTGAAGTGGACTGATTCGAAACGGAGCGGGAATTAACTCTGGGCATAAGGTTAATTATTGACTAAACCTGTCCTGACGTCAGACCCACTTAACGTAGTTCTGGGAGTTTGGACTCCTCAGTGGCCTGCAAAGTGATGAAGGTTGTGAATGCGTCACTATTGCGTGTCATCATATTTTGACGACAGCTAGCACAGGTCCACCCCTTGTGAAATACAACGCTGAATGTAGTCGAATTTGGCCCTTCCTCAAACTTCTTGAGCAAATCCGACTTCCAATTCTCAAGGCTATTGGTGCAATTTGTATTAAATGAACATGATTGAAGGCGTTGAATGAAGTTTTTGTAGGCATCTATGCGGGATTTGCGCATCTTGTGAATCATTCTGAGCGTCCAAAAATCAAGTGTAAAGCCATCCAACTCTGTGTCTTCGAAAGCTGTATTCCAAGTAGAATCAACTGCGTTAGCAACCTCCTTCAATGCTAGACGAGCCGGTAGATTGAAGCCGTGAGTCAATGAGCGAGAGGGTGGCTAAGGGATGCGTGACAGTGAGAGGCTGGGAAATTGTGGTCCCTTTTATGGGCGGGAGCATCAAATGGGATGAGAGGTAATCGAGAGCATGGCGCATGTGGTACTTTTCGGCCACTCGTATGAGCTCCGCAATCTGAGCGAATGTTTCGATCCTTGGCTTCGGCTTCTCTGGATGCGAGTATGAGATAGCGAAGAGCGCATCAAGGACGATATGGCTTTCGGTGGCATTGACGGTCCGTTCCTCCGATAATTGGGTTGACGCGGAGGACTCGCCGAGAGTGAACATATCGGCAAAGAAGTTCGAGGTAGCAGCGAGCATAGTACGACTGAGGTTAAACCTCACTCCACCTGAAGTGACGACGACAAAGTCGTGCCGCCCTGGGTAGTCGATGGTGGCGGGAGTGGTTGAGGGTTTGAGAGATATAGCCAACGGCTTCGAAAGGGGCATCTTATGGGTTGATTTATTCAGCACAGTGCACACTCTATCCTTTAAATAACATGCGGCGAGATAGAGGGACAGTCTCCGAATCCCGGAAATTGTAATGGGCGGCATACGCCAAACGACCACTGTGTCGACGGAGTGTCTGGAAGTATTGATTCACAGAGCAGCGTCAGTTTGAGTGTTTAAAACCGATGCTGATTGTGGAAGGGATCTACAAGGGATCTACCGATAGTTTGGGACAAAGAATTCTCTCTCCGCATAGTCTGTGATGATTCTCGTGTCGTGGACGATTAGTGTCGAGCCCACTGGGACATTATACGGACTTCCATTGGTGAACACACTGAACGGAACCATCATTTGAGAACAGAGGAGTCACGAAAAAAATAAAAAAATTAAAAAAATTAAAAAATAAAAAAAATAAAAAAATAAAAAAAATAAAAAAAATTCCCCACACGCCGGTAGCCTGGTCGTTATGCAGTGGCAGTGGCACGGTTGTGACTAGAGACTTTGGCAGCCTGGTGTAGGGTAAGCAGGCAACTGCGAAGTAGCTCCTCATCAGTTAGATGCTGAGACTTGATCCACTTTGTGATGGGATGTTGGCCATCCTTGCGGTCGAAGAAACCTGCTTCATTGAGGCCCAACATGGCAAGGCTGACTGCTGCACTGAGCCGGAAAGGTTGAGAAGTAAGGGCTTTCAAGGGTAGAACCATGGGTAAGCAACCAGGATTAATCAGCAAGCTACAAGAGACAACGTATGCTCTGGGGGATACGTGTATAGGTGGGGTTGTTCCGAGTTGCACGTATCTTACGAGGATTCTGGGGTCGAGAGTATAACCCTTCTATCCCTCGTCCTATCCCGTACCGTGTCGCTCGCGTTGAGAACCCCCGTGGCCCCGGATTGTAAACCCATACATGCTTGCAAGGGTCAAACTCGCTACTGGATAGGTCACGATGAACGGTTCAACCGTGCTACCAGCTACTATACGCGGAAGCACTAGCTGAGTGGAGAGACAATCCCTGGCCTGGTGCATTCCATACTTCGCGTGAGGGCGGCCAGCGGGGGGAAAGAATCGATGGTCGGTTTTGGTTTGGTTGTGTGAGCACACTATATCGAGAACAGTGCGTCCAATCCTCAGCAGCGTTGACAGCTGACTCTTCCGCAATCGCGTCTGTAAATGGGTTTGCCGACAGTGGCAAAGAAATTGGAAGTGACCATAAGTACAAACCGACTCAGATTGAACCCGACCCCATCTGAGGTGATTAAAGCAAAGTCGTGAAGGCCAGGATGGTCCACCTCATGAATCTGGAGTGGTAGCAAGGCCTGCCCTAACATAGCAAGGGGTATGGGTGTGGTACTCACAAAGACGTCCGAGGCGCACAGAATTCGCCTCCTCCGGAATCGAGACTGTCGAGACTGTCGAAGACGGAGGTCAAGGTTGAGGTCAGTCAATTGGAAACAAATAGGTACACGGTTTCGGGAAGACTTGTCGTGAATCGTAATATCGGAAGTACAAAGGATTCTAGTTCGTCATAGGAAGCGCTTGGCAGACATCTCTCCCTTCACATCCCACCAACCTTTGGAGTGGCTGATTCGAAACGGAATGGGAATTAAATCTGGGTATAAAGGTAATTATTGACTAAGTCTGTCCTGACGTCAGACCCACTTAACGTAGTTCTGGGAGTATGGACTCCTCAGCGGCCTGCGAGGTGATGAAGGTTGTGAATAGGTCACTATTGCGTGTCATCAGATTTTGACTACAGCCAGAACAGGTCCACCCCTTGCAAAATGCAATGCTGATTGCAGTCGAATTTGGCCCTTCCTCGATCTTCTTGAGCAAGTCCGACTTCCAATTCTCAAGGGGAGTGGCGCAGTTGTAGTTTGAAACACATGTACACGTACATGCCCTAAGGCTTTGAATGAAGTTTTTGTAGGTATCTATGCGGGATTTGCGCATGCTGTGGATCCTATTGTGCGTCCTCAAGTCGAGTGTAAGGCCACCCAACTCTGCGTCATCGAAAGGTGTATTCCAAATAGAATCAGCTGCGTTCACAATTTCCTTCAATGCTAGTCGAGCCGGCATATCGAAGCCGTGAGTCAATGAGAGCGAGAGGGCGGCTAAGGGATGCGTGACAGTGAAAGGCTGGGAAATCGTGGTGCCTTGCATGCGCGGGTGCATCAAACAGGATGAGAGGTAATCGAGAGCATGGCGCATGTGGTACTTTTCGGCCACTCGTATGAGCTCCACAATCTGAGCGAATGTTTCGATCCTTGGCCTCGGCCTCTCTGGATGCGAGTATGAGATAGCAAAGAGCGCATCGAGGACGATATGGCTTTCGGGAGCATTGACGGTCCGTTCCTCCGAGGGTCGGGTCGATGCGGAGGGCTCGCCGAGAGTGAACATATCGGCAAAGACGCTCGAGGTAGTAGCGAGCACAGTACGACTGAGGTTAAACCTCACTCCATCTGAAGCGACGACGACAAAGTCGTGCCGCCCTGGGTAGTCAATGGTGACGGGAGGGACTGAGGGGGCGGGAAGGGCTGAAGGATGGAAACGTCTAGCCATCGTTCTCGAGGGAATAATCTTGTGGGTTGATTTACTCAGCATAGTGCGCATCCTATCCTCTATATAACATGCGGCGAGATAGAGCCTGACGCAGGAACAGGCCCCGAACCCCGGAGTTTGTAATGGGTGGCATACACCAAACACCCACTGTGCACTCAACCCCATCTGGAGCGATTAGAACAAAGCCGTGAAGGCCAGGGTGGTCCACCCGATGAATCTGGAGAGCCTGGTGGCAAGGCTTGCCCTAACGTAGCGAGGGGCATGGGTGTAGTCTTCACAAAGAGGTCCGAGGTGCACAGGATTCGCCTCCTCCGGAATCTCAGCTGCCGGGACTGTCGAAGACGGAGGTCAAGGTTGAGGTCAGTCAATTGGGGTACACAGTTTCGGGAAGGCTCATCTAGAATCGTAATATCGGAAGTACAAAAGATTCCAGTTCGTCATAGGAAGCGCTTGGCAGACATCTCTCCCTTCACATCTCACCAACGTTCGGAGTGGACTGATTCGAAACGGAACGGGAATTAAATCTGAGCATAAAGTTAATTATTGACTAAGTGTGTCCTGACAGCAGACCCACCTAACGTAGTTCTGGGAGTCTGGACTCCTCAGCGGCCTGCGAGGTGATGAAGGTTATGAATGCGTCACTATTACTTGCCGTCTGCCATTGATTGCATTGAGAACAGGTCCACCACTCGCGAAATACAACGCTGAATGCAGTCGAATTTGGTCCTGCCTCGATCTTCGTGAGCATGTGCGACTTCCAATTCGCAAGGGAATTGTAGGTATTGTCGGAAAATGCAATGTTTGATGGACGTGATTGAAGACCGCGAATGAAGGCTTTGTAGGGATCCATGCGGGATCTGCGCATGCTGTGGATCCTATTGAGCATCCGAAAGTCGAGTGTAAACGCAGTCAACTCTGTGTCATCGAAAGCCGTATCCCAAACAGAATCAGCTACGTTAACAATTTCCTTCAATGCTAGACGAGCCGGTATATCGAAGCTGTGAGTCAATGAGAGCGAGAGGGTGGCTAAGGGATGCGTGACAGTGAAAGGCTGGGAAGTTGTGGTGCCTTGTATGCGCGGGAGCATCAAACAGGATGAGAGGTAATCGAGAGCATGGCGCATGTGGTACCTTTCGGCCACTCGTATGAGCTCCGCAATCTGAGTGAACGTTTCGATCGTTGGCGTCGGCCTCTCTGGATGAGAGTATGAGATAGCGAAGAGCGCATCGAGGACGATATGGCTTTCGGGAGCATTGACGGTCCGTTCCTCCGAGGATCGGGTCGATGCGGAGGGCTCGTCGAGAGTGAACATATCGGCAAAGAAGCTCGAGGTAGCAGCAAGCACAGAACGACTGAGGTTAAACCTCACTCCATCTGAAGCGACGACAACAAAGTCGTGCCGCCCTGGGTAGTCGATGGTGGCGGGAGGGGTTGAGGGGGCGGGAAGGGCTGAGGGATGGAAACGTCTAGCCATCGTTCTCGAGGGGATAACCTTATGGGTTGATTTACTCAGCAAAGTGCGCATCTTATCCTTTAAATAACATGGGGCGAGATAGAGCCTGACGCAGGAACAGGCTCCGAACCCCGGAAATTGTAATCGGTGGCATACGCCTACGCCCAATTTGTAGACGGAGTGTTTGGAAGTATTGATTTACAGGGTGGCGTCAGTTTGAGTGTTTAAAAGGCGATGCTGATTGTGGGGGGTCTACAGGGATCTACCAATGGTTTGGAACAAATAGTTCTCACTCCGCATGGTCTGTGATGATTCTATTGTTGTGGACGATTGGTGTTGAGCCCACCGGGACATTATACGGACTTCCATTGGTGAACACGCGGAACGGAACCATCATTTGAGCGCGGAACAGAAGAGTCACGAAAAAAATAAAACATGAGTGGTATTACTCACACGTTGGTAGCCTGGTCGGCAGTGGTACGGTTGTGACTAGAGACTTTGGCAACGCTGTGTAGGGTACGCAGGCGACTGCGAAGTAGCTCCTCGGCAGTTGGATGCTGATACTTGATCCACTTTGTGATGGGATGTTGGCTACCCTTGCGGTCGAAGAAACCTGCTTCATGGAGGCCCAACATGGCAAGGATGACCGCTGCACTCAGCTGGAAAGTCGAGAGGTAAGGGCTTTCAAAGAGAGAACCACAGATAGGCAACTGAGATTAATCAGAAAATTACAAGAGACAACGTACTCTCTGGGGGATACGTGTATGAGTGGGGCTGTTCCGAGTTGCGCGTATCTTATTGATGTGCTCAAGGATTCTGTAGTCAAGAGTATAACCCTTCAATCCCTCATCCTATCCCATACCGTGTCGCTTGCGTTGAGAACCCCCCGTGGCCCCGTATTGTAAACCCGTACATACTTGCAAGGGTCAAACTCGCTACTGGATGGGTCACGGTGAACGGTTCAACTGTGCTGCCAGCTACTATACGCGGAAGCACTAGCCGAGTGGAGAGATAATCCAAAGCCTGGTGCATTCCATACTTGTTGGCAACTCGCGTGAGGGCGGCCAGCGGGGGGAAAGAATCGATGGTCGGTTTTGGTTTGCTTGTGCGAGCATACGATATTGAAAAGAGTGCATCTAGAACACTGGAATTCTCAGCAGCGTTGACAGCCGACTCTTCCGCGCTCGCGTCTGTTCAACGGGTTTCTCGACAGTGGCAAGACTTGCCCTAACGTAGCGAGAGGCATGGGTGTAGTCTTCACAAAGAGGTCCGAGGTGCACAGAATTCGCCTCCCCCGGAGTCTCAGTTGTCGAGACCGAGACTGTCGAAGACGTGAGGTCAAGGTTGGGGTCAGTCAATTAGAAATAAATAGGTACACAGTTTCGGGAAGGCTTGTCGTGAATCGTAATATCGGAAGTACAAAAGATTCCAGTCCGTCAAACGTTCGGAGTGGACTGATTCGAAACGGAACGGGAATTAAATCTGTGCATAAAGTTAATTATTGACTAAGTCTGTCCTGACGGCAGACCCACTTAACGTAGTTCTGGGAGTCTGGACTCCTCAGCGGCCTGCGAGGTGATGAAGGTTGTGAATGCGTCACTATTGCGTGTAATCAAAATTTGACGACAGCCAGCACAGGCCCACCCCTTGCAAAATACAACGCTAAATGCAGTCGAATTCGGCCCTTCCTCGAACTTCTTGAGCAAGTCCGACTTCCAAATCTCAAGGGTGTTGGCGCAATATGTATTAATTGAACATGGTTGAAGGCCTTGAATGAAGGCTTTGTAGGTATCTATGCGGGATTGGCACATCCTGTGGATTTTTTTGAGCGTCCGAAAATCGAGTGTAAAGCCATTCAACTCTGCATCATCGAAAGCTGTATTCCAAATAGAATTGGCTGCATTAGCAATTTCCTTCAGTGCTAGACGAGCCGGTAGATTGAAGCCGTGAGTCAATGACAGCGAGAGGGTGGCTAAGGAATGCGTGACAGTGAAAGGTTGGGAATTTGTGGTGCCTTGCATGGGCGGGAGCGTCAAATGGGATGAGAGGTAATCGAGAGCATGGCGCATGTGGTACTTTTCGGCCACTCGTATGAGCTCCGCAATCTGAGTGAACGATTCGATCGTTGGCTTCGGCTTCTCTGGATGCGAGTGTGAGATAGCAAAGAGCGCATCGAGGACGATATGGCTTTCGGGAGCATTGACGGTGCGCTCCTCCGAGGATTGGGTCGATGCGGAGGGCTCGCCGAGAGTGAACATATCGGCAAAGAAGCTCGAGGTAGCAGCGAGCATAGTACAACTGAGGTTAAACCTCACTCCATCTGAAGCGACGACGACGAAGTCGTGCCGCCCTGGGTAGTCGATGGTGACGGGAGGGGCCGAGGGGGCGGGAAGGGCTGAGGGATGGAAACGTCTAGCCATCGTTCTCGAGGGAATAATCTTGTGGGTTGATTTACTCAGCATAGTGCGCGTTCTATCCTCTAAATAACATGCGGCGAGATAGAGCCTAACGCAGAAACAGGCTCCGAACCCCGGAAATTGTAATGGGTGGCATACACCAAACAGCCACTGTGTATCTGGAGCGATTAGAAGTAACTCGTGAAGGCCAGGGTGGTCCACCCGATGAATCTGGAGAGCCTGGTGGCAAGGCTTGCCCTAATGCAGCGAGGGGCATGGATGTAGTCTTCACAAAGAGGTCCGAGGTGCACAGAATTCGCCTCCCCCGGAATCTCAGCTGCCGGGACTGTCGAAGACGGAGGTCAAGGTTGAGGTCAGTCAATTGGAAACAAATAGGTACACAGTTTCGGGAAGGCTCGTCTAGAATCGTGATATCGGAAGTACAAAAGATTCCAGTTCGCCATAGGAGGCGCTTGGCAGACATCTCTCCCTCACATCCCACCAACGTTCGGGGTGGACTAATTAAATCTGAGCATAAGGTCAATTATTGACTAAGTCTGTCCTGAAGGCAGACCCACTTAACGTAGTTCTGGAAGTCTGGACTCCTCTGCGGCCTGCGAGGTGATGAAGGTTGTGAATGCGTCAAGATTGAGTGTCATCAAATTTTGACCACAGCCAGCACAGGTCCCCCCCTTGCAAAATATAACGTTGAATGCAGTCAAATTTGGCCCCTCCTCGATCTTCTTGAGCAAGTCCAACTTCCAATTGTTAGGAGCGTTGGTGCAATATGCATATGCACGGTTTGAACATGGTTTAAGGCCTTGAATGAAGGCTCTGTAGGTGTCTATGCGGGATTTGTGCATCCTGTAAATCTTTTTGAGCGTCCGAAAGTCGAGTGTAAAGCCGTCCAACTCTGCGTCATCAAAAGCTGTATCCCAAATAGAATCAGCTGCGTTAGCAACTTCCTTCAATGCTAGACGAGCCGGTATATTGAAGCCGTGGGTCAATGAGAGCGAGAGGGTGGCTAAGGGATGCGTGACAGTGAAAGGCTGGGAATCTGTGGTGCCTTGTATGCGCGGGAGCGTCAAATAGGATGAGAGGTAATCGAGAGCATGGTGCATGTAGTACTTTTCAGCCACTCGTATGAGCTCCGCAATTTGAGTGAATGTTTCGATCCTTGGCTTCGGCTTCTCTGGATGCGAGTATGAGATGGCGAAGAGCGCATCGAGGACGATATGGCTTTCGTGAGCATTGACGGTCTGTTCCTCCAAGGGTTGGGCCGGTGCGGAGGGCTCGCCGAGAGTGAACATATCGGCAAAGAAGCCCGAGGTAGCAGCGAGCATAGTACGACTGAGGTTAAACCTCACTCCATCTGAAGCGGCGACGACGAAGTCGTGCTGCCCTGGGTAGTCGATAGTAGCGGAAAGGGCTGAGGGAGGGAAACGTCTAGCCATTGTTCTTGAGGGGAGCATCTTATGGGTTGATTTATTCGGCACAGTGTACATCCTATCCTCTAAATAACATGCGGCGAGATAGAGCCTGACGCAGGGACAGGCTCAGAACCCCGGAAATTGTAATGGGTGGCATACGTCAAACGACCACTGTGTAAACGAAGTATTTGGGAGTATCGATTTACAGAGCGGCGTCGGTTTGAGTGCTTAAACAGCGACGCTGATTGTGGAAGGGATCTACAGGGAACTACCGATGATTTGGGAGAAAGACCCCTCTCTGTGCATGGTCTGTGATGACTCCCGTATTGTGGACGATTGGTGTCGGGCCCACCGGGACATTGTACGGACTTCCATTGGCGAACACGCGGAACGGAACCATCATGTGAGCGCCTTACAGAGGAGTCACAAAAAAATAGAACCATACTTGGTATTTTTGATACGTTGGTGGTCTGTTCGTCGTGCATTGGCAGTGGTACAGTTGTGACTAGAGACTTTAGCAGGCCGGTGTAGGGTACGCAGGTGACTGCGCAGTAGCTCCTCGTCAGTTGTGTGCTGAGACTTGATCCACTTTTTGATGGGATGTTGGCCATCCTTACAGTCGATTCATTGAGGCCAAGGATGGCGGCTGCACTGAGCTGGAAAGGTCGAGAAGTAAGGGTTTTCAAAGAAAGATCCACGGGTAAATAACCGAGACTAATCAGCAAACTACAAGAGACAACGTACTCTCTGGGGGATACGTGTATGGGTGGGGTTCTTCCGAGTTGCACGTATCTTATAGATGTGCTCGAGGATTCTGTAGTCAAGAGCATAACCTTTCAATACCTCACCCTATCCCATACCGTATCGCTCTCGTTGAGAACCCCCCGAGGCCCCATCTTGTAAACCAATACATGCTTGCAAGGGCCACCTCGCTGCTGGATGGTCACGGTGAACGGTTCAACCGTGCTACCAGCTACTATACGCGGAAGCACTAGCTGAGTGGAGAGATAATCCAAAGCCTGGTGCATTCCATACTCTTCGGCGACTCGCGTAGCGGGGGGAATGATTCAGTGGCTGGTTTTTGGTTTGTTTGTATGGGTACACGATATTGAAAAGAGAGTGACTAAAACGCTGGAATCCTCGGCAACGTTGACAGCCGACTCGTCTGTTGGGGTTGATGATTCCTCCAACTAATGGGCCGGTAGTGTAGCGGTAGCACGCCCTTCCGGAATTAGGGAGATCCGTGGTTCGATCCCTGGTCTAGCCTTATCTTTTCTCCTCCTACATCATCCGTGATCGTGCCTGTGAAACGGGTTCGCCGACAGTGGCAAAGAAACTGGAAGTGGCCATAAGTGCAAACCAACTGAGATTGAACTCTACCTCATCTGGAGCGATTAGAACAAAGTCGTGAAGGCCACGATGAATCTGGAGAGTAGTGGCAAGGCTTGCCCTAACGTAGAGGTCCGAGGTGCACAGAATTCACCTCCCCCGGAATCTCAGCTGTCGGGACTGTCGAGGGCGGAGGCCAAGGGTAAGGTCAGTCAATTGGAAATAAATAGGTACACAGTTTCGGGAACGCTTGTCTTGAATCGTAATATCGGAGGTGCAAAGGATTCCAGTTCATCGTAGGAAGCGCTTGGCAGACATCTCTCCCTTTACGTCCCCCCAACGTTCGGAGTGGACTAATTAAATCTGAGCATAAGGTCAATTATTGACTAAGTCCGTCCTGACGGCAGACCCACTTAACGTAGTTGTGGGAGTTTGGACTCCTCAGCAGCCTGCGAGGTGATGAAGGTTGTGAATGCGTCAATATGGCGTATCATCAAATTTTGACCACAGCCAGCACAGGTCCACCCTTTGCGAAATACAATGCCGAATGCAGTCGAATTTGGCCCTTGCCCGATCTTGTTGAGCAAATCCAACTTCCAACTCTCAAGAGCACTGATGCAATTTGTATTAGTTGAACATGGCCGAAAGCCTTGAATGAAGGCTTTGTAGATATCTATGCGGGATTTGCGCATCCTGTGAATATTTTTGAGCGTCCGAAAATCGAGTGTAATGCCATTCAACTCTGCATCATCGAAAGCTGTATTCCAAATAGAATCAGCTGCGTTGGAAATCTCCTTCAATGCTAGACGAGCCGGTATATTGAAGCCGTGAGTCAATGAGAGCGAGAGGGTGGCTAAGGGATGCGTGACAGTAAAAGGCTGGGGATTTGTGGTGCCTTGTATGCACGGGAGCGTCAAATGGGATGAGAGGTAATCGAGAGCATGGCGCATGTGGTACTTTCCAGCCACTTGTATAAGCTCCGCAATCTGAGCGAACGTTTCGATCCTTGGCTTTGGCTTCTCTGGGTGCGAGTATGAGATAGAAAAGAGCGCATCGAGGACAATATGGCTTTCGGGAGCATTGACGGTCCGTTCTTCCGAGAATTGGGTCGACGCGGAGGGCTCGCCGAGAGTGGCAAAGAAGCTCGAGGTAGCAGTGAGCACAGTACGACTGAGGTTAAACCTCACTCCATCTGAAGCGACGACGACGAAGTCGTGCCGCCCTGGGTAGTCGATGGTGGCGGGAAGGGGTGAGCGTCTAGCCATCGTTCTCGAGGGGAGCATCTTATGGGTTGATTTATTCAGCACAGCGTACATCCTATCCTCTAAATAATATGCGGCGAGATAGAGCCTGACGCAGGTACAGGCTCAGAACCCCGGAAATTGTAATGGGTGGCATACGTCAAACGACCACTGTGTAAACGAAGTATTTGGGAGTATCGATTTACAGAGCGGCGTCAGTTTGAGTGTTTAAAAACAGATGCTGATTGTGGAAGAGATCTACAGGGAACTACTGATGGTTTGGGACAAAGAGTTCTCTCTCCGCATGGTCTGTGATGATTCTCGTATTGTGGACGGTTGGTGTCGAGCCCACTGGGACATTGTACGGACTTCCATTGGTGAACACGCTGAACGGAACCATCATTTGAGCGCGGAACAGAGGAGTCACGAAGAAATGAAAACATACGTGGTATTCTTTACACGTTGGTACCCTGGTCGTCGTGCAGTGGCAGTGGTACGGTTGTGACTAGAGACTTTGGCAGCCCGGTGCAGGGTACGCAGGCGACTGCGAAGTAGCTCCTCGTCAGTTGGGTGCTGAGACTTAATCCACTTTGTGATGGGATGTTGGCCATCCTTGCGGTCGAAGAAACCCGCTTCATTGAGGCCCAACATAGCAAGGATGGCCGCTGCACTCAGCCGGAAAGGTCGAGAAGTAAGGGCTTTCAAGGGAAGAACCACGGGTAAGCAACCGATATTAATCAGCAAACCACAAGAAACAACGTACTCTCTGGGGGATACGTGTATGGGTGGGGTTGTTCGTGGTGACCGTGCCCGTGGTGCTGGTCGTGGTCGTGCCCATGCGACGCAAATGCGCGCTTTGGAATGATTTGAAGAGCTTTGGACGAGGAGGAGAGACCCGTTCGTCCAGCCGAACGAAGCGACATCGGCGTCGAGAAAGAAAACAGTTGAATTTCTTTGTTGGCCTCCCTGCCCTGCTACGCTCCAAGGACACTGGCGGGCTATTTCCGCAAATTTGCAAGGACGAATTCTTTTCAACAATGACGGATGGTGCAGCCACAAATCGCGATATCCGTTTTCCTGGGGCTCAGGATTTCCAACTCTTCTCTTCAGATGGCTACACCTTCCATCTCAGTCGCCAGATTCTCGCCCAGGCTTCTGGGTTCTTTGCCGACATGTTCGCCATAGGTTCATCAGACCCAGGGTCGGAACCAGTTACCGCCACCGAGGAATATACTGTTTTGAACGCTATACTCCGCCTTGCCTATGGACCGCATGGTGTATCTGCTCCAACGATCCCCTCTTTTGCCACCCTCACTGCCCTATACCGCGCCGCTGAGAAATACGAGATGCACGCGGTGCTCCAATGCCTCCTTTCAATTCTCTTCCACCCCCGGGTGATCGATGACCGCTGTGCCCTTCCCTTTATTAAGACGCATCCAATCCCTTCGCTTGCCCTTTTAATATTAAACGGAAGCCAGTTAGGAGTTCACGCCGCGATGCAAGAATGCATTCTAGCCGACAAGAGGGCAGCCACCTCGGAGATAGACTTCAGCTGTATACAAATTGATGTACGGATGGTCATTTACATCCACTCTGAACGTCATAAGCGAATTCAGTTCATCATGTCCCACATCGAAAAATGGCCCGGATGCGAGCGGGCTGGTGCCACGGCAGAATGCCTCGGAGGGTTACAACATATGGCACTGAGACATGCAGTGGAAGATACTCCTACGCTGGCAGCGCTGACCAAGCATCTTTTCGAGAAACCCGTCTGCCCTACTTGTGGACAAGACACTACAACCGCCAACCGAACCCAGGTATTTTCATTACTTACGGAGCTTCAGTTCCTTGAGCAATTCGCAATACCGCTTCCCTCAGTAAGTACCTTGCTCATAGGGCCTACTGCATGTACTGTGTCCGTTTATTGACCAGCTGTCAACCAGTGGTACACACCTTGACACCAGACCGCGAAGCTGATAGTAGGTCATACGCAAATAAAATATGTAGAAAATTTTGGATTCAATGTGCGAGTGTTTCTCGCTTCCAAGCAATCCAGCCTTGTGACCTCACTGGATCCATACAAATGGCACGGCTCCCTTGAAGAAGAGAAATGCACCTGTGTAACATTATAAAGATTATTTCGATCGATTCTCCTATTGGACAGGTAGATGCTCCTTATTCTCTGCCAGACTTTATCGGTGATTGCCTGTCTTTTGGTAACGACTAGGATGGAATTCAGTCCTTCTCTAGTTGTCCTGATACCTGGCCACTGCCAGCGTGTGTTCCCCCTAATTTCGGACAACCAACCGCCCCGTCGTAAAACCTACTTTCCTGGAACTACAGGCCTCTATCTCAGTTGCAGCACTCTCGTAACCACCTCGGTCTTCTTCGCAAACGTGTTCCTCGATGCCTCGATGGGTGAACAAGCTGAGTCCTGTATCGGCATCTGAAAGTAGCGGCACCCTAAAAATGCTCCTCACCTTTGCATATGCACGCCCGGGTATGGCGAACCCTGATCTTCGATCCTTCCCCACGATCATACTTCCCTGCAGAGTGGCAGAAAGTACCAGACGCACGGAGTCCTTCGATATCTTTTGATTGTACCACGCGCGGAGAACGATCGGAGTGTAGCACCCTCGCCCAATTGCCACCCTTTCCTTCCCTCGTCCTGTGCCTTGCTCACGGGTTTACCCTGGAAGCACGTTTAGCTCTGCAGGAATGTATATAATGGGAAGGGATATGGAAAATCATATGGACCAAGGTTTCAATGGTCTCCACAACGAGCTGGCTTTGTGTTGTCTGAATGGCGAATGCGTGTTCAATGGCTTGATTCACGAGTCGAGAGGTGGAGTGCATGCAGCTCTTGTTCTTTCTGTCTCGATCGCCGGCCGGAGAAGAGTGTCATAGGGCACCCTGGCATCCAGCTGTCTATCAAGCAGTTGAGGATGAACCAAATAACGAGGACAGAACTTATGCAGGTTGTGGCATTGATCTTACGTCCCGAAACCTCACTGGGATCATGACCCTTAATCCAAGAGGCTAAGGACATCGAAAACATTGTCCCATCGTTGTCTTCCGTGAATCCTTCGGTCTGTTAGGAGAGCCACATAGCCAGATCTTAACGAATGCGTTCTGTACATCTCGGGTAACCCTTCTAAACCATAAAGATATATATCCAAACACAGAAGGCACCACAGGGAGAACCTAAAAGGCGAACCCAAGCCCGAGGTTCGTCCGTAAGTACGAAATTAGACACGCGCTGGCTGCGTCAATGTAACTGTCATCACCGCCACTAGCTCCATGCAAGGACACACTACGACATTACACTTCACTAAGCCGTCGAAGTTCACCCGCATTCAAATCTCCTTTTTATAAAGAATACTTAGTCGGTTTAATATGGTCGTTAAACCCTGGTTCATGTCTGTCCTATTATGAACGATGTGAAGGGCGTGAAAAGAGTCGCACCGGCACCAGTGCCGCTCCAGGTGAAGATCGCAATAACCGAGGCGCCTTACTAACAGGAACAGAGCACTTCTTCTGACCCGACACTCGGGGTATAGACCTCGCAAAATCACCCCATCTTCCGCCGCTTGAACGTAGATCCCTGTGCCCGTGTATCTCTGTCTGCCTTTCAGCCGGAGACAAGATAATAGTGATGGTATACTTACGCAAGAGCACGACTCTTTCGCTTTCGATTCTCCTTTTTTGAAATGTTGCGTTGGATCTGCCTCTTAGCTGCCGCCTCTGGGTGTGTGGTCACCTGCGACACATATGAGTAATCCACACCCAAATTTTGAGTACAACTGACCAGCATTGCGCGTGCTGCTTTCCTCTCCCGCCGGATCGAAAGGGCACCTTGGCGGATTTGATTATAAGCGGCCGCGAAGCTCGTCGTTCCGATCTTTGCTTGGACAAGGTCTTGTAACTCTTGGGAAAGCGCTTTAATATTGTCTACTTGCGGCGTTAATGATATAGCACGTTTCGAACAAATGAAACCGCACCAAAATGTGCATCACGGATGCTGTCGTCGTCAATGACGCGGTAGACAGGGGTAAGGATATGGACCAGATAACGCTCAAGCAGTGTGTCATCGAGATGAGAGACCATGGTTGCAAACCATCGGAGGATGGCGGATGGCTGGTGATACCAATTTGTCTAGAACAAATTTTAGTCCGGATGCAAGAGATGACTTAGAACTCACTCTAGTGAAGAAGGAGCTTCTTCGTTGTATAAGAGCGGTCTTGATTTGATATGACAATTTGGAGAATAGCCACGGTAAAGGACTACGTTCCGCTCTCTTCAGACGATCGACCTTGTCGTCACCTTCAGGTTCGTCAACATTGTCGTCGCTTTCATCTTCTTCTGCCTTTGGCCCGCTGTTTGAAGCGTGAGGGTGTTGTGTCGAGCCGGCATTGAGTATAGAAAATGCCCGTCCCAACCACGCCAGGTTCTTCACAACTTGCAACGCTAGCGCCTCGTCAAGATGTTCGCTCTTGAGCTGTATGCACGAGTTCTGAGCAACCAAAACCATACTGGATATCGCAGCAGGGTGCGAATCGTCTTGAGAGAGTGGAACGGCGGTGGGAAACATTGCATAGAGGTTACCGAGCAGACGAGATGATGCAGCGCGGACCCAAGAATGCGGGAATAGCATGAGCCGCACCACAGACGCCCAGTCGACTGAAATTTCCGCGCTAGTACCCGAGGAGAGTAACTCAGGAAAATATTTCGCAAGTTTAGACAGCACGTTCAATGCGTGGTACCCAAGTCGCCATTCCAAGTCTTCCTCCATGCAGCTGTCCTCGTCTTCCGGGATGGATGTGAATAGTTGAGAACTCACTGCAGCCATGAAGTTGAGATCCTCCACGACAACCGCCAAGTACGGCCTCATATCCTTTTCCAGGATTTCGGACACTAACCCGTAGAGTTGCGCCGCAACTCTTGCCAACATCGCTTCCTTCCCCTCAGGAGTATCGTGAATCTTTCCCGCCTGTTGAGCCCAGATGTGTGTTCGATCCAGCAACCTTCGCCTCTCAGTATCGTCCAGCACTCTATAAAGAGACTTGATTAACTCGGCAGCTCGCTCACGACATTTTGCGCTATCGTCGTTCGCGACTACCATGACCAGTGCCATCCAAAAGAGTTCTCCATACTCTTTAATCAGAGGTGAGTCGAACTTTGTCAGTACCGCGCCAAGTAGCTCCATTACGCTATGTCGGCCGCTCTCGAAGACGTAGCTCAGATTGCTGGCGAGGAAGGTCATCTGCTTGCGGAGCCGGCCTTTCCCTTGCGGGTAATCCAGAAGAAATTGAAGGAGTACAGAGCGGCAAAGTTCCTGGACTTGTTGAGATTGAGATGTCACCATTACCCTAGCCACTTGTTCCATCATGTCATATATCTCGGGCACAACGAACTTGCGCGCAAGAAGAGCTCGAAGCAAAGCGAAGACTGCTACTTGTCGCTCTGGCTCCTCAAGATCAGGAGACATCACCTCAAGAAGGAAACTGAAGTCTCTCTCCTTCAGCTCAACCGTCGGACAATCTCTCAAAATAATAGCGAGGGACTTGAGTGCAGTTTGCACAGTCTCTGACTCTGTACCGCCAGCTTGTCGCACGATCTGAATGCACTGACTGCAGACCACAGAGGTAGCGGGTCCGGCGGCTTTCAGCGGTGCTTTGAGGATAGCTGCAGCTGCCCTCAACCCGAGTACCACCACGGGTGCAGCTGTAGAGTAAAGTGTATGCCCGATGATCGGTACCAGAGGCTCCAGCCGGGCAATAATTCCCTCATCTTGAAAATCAAACGTGCTGCGACGGAAAGCCGTCACAACAAGGTCAAGTCCGAATGCGACGAATCGGAATGAATTATGGGCGTAGTGCTCGCGAGTAGCTGGGAGGTTGCGCTTAGTTTGGACGATGAAGTGCTTCTTCCCACCCTTGACGTACTGTCCTACCATTCGCGGTGCCTCTTGAAGGAATCTGGCATTCTGGGATATGAGGGAATGACACAAAACGAGGAGTTCTGGAGCAGTGAGATAGGGATTACTGTTCAATCCCGTGGTTATACGATGAAGTACGTTTTCAACCTGGTTCATCACCTTGAGGACCTCTGTTTCATGCATAATCGACTTGAGAGGGATGAGCAAGCGGGTGATAGAGTGAGGTTTGACGTGCTTGGCGATGAGGGCAAAAGAGTCCAGTGCTTTAGAAGCCGCTCCCCGCACCTCTTTCATCTTCGTCTTGAAATCCTCTCCTTGGGTGTCTCGCCCGGACTGTCCAAAGATGACTTCCGCTGACACCTCCGCCACATCTTCTGCCGCTTCGTCGAGGTGGGTGAACGCGTTGCTTGTTTCATCGGTGACATGAACGAGTATAGAGTGACAGGTATACGCCAGAATGTGCAATTGAGGACCTCTGGTCAATGCTAGTCGAAGTTCTTTGATTAACGGGCGAAGCCAGTCGGGACCGAGTATGACAGCTATCTTGCATAGAGTCTCCCTCACGAGGTTGCGAGTGTCCTGTGATTTGCTACGGAGTGCTTGGCTGAGAATGGTGAGGAGCCTAGAAACCTGTGGCCTCCGGCTCTCCTCTGGGAGATGTAATGCAACGCGAATGACACCTATTGAAACAGGAATCCTCACTTCGTCTTCAGTTTCACCCCGTTTCTCCAAGTACGTCAATAGCGATGGCAGAAGCCGGTTGGTGACGGCATCTGCTATCCGCGTAGAAATTGAAGGGACTACCTCAGTCTCTTCCTCTATGTTCACCTCTAACTCCTCAGCTGGTTGCTGTACGACATCTTCCATTGCGAAATGGAAATTATCCAGTACAGATACCACGGTGCGAATGTAGGTTTTCTCGCTGGCATTTTTCTCTTTCGCACTTCGAAGATATTGTTGTACCAGTGCGTAGTAGGGCCCCCATGCTAGCTGTCTTGCAATCTTTCCTGTCGTTATGATTGCCTCATTCACCAGAGTGTGATCGATTGAAGGGTCCCCGATGAAGTGGCTAATCAGCGGCAGGAATATATCTGCGAGCGCACCGCTCGGTATGCGTCCTTGTTCGCAGTATTCAGTAAGGCGACGGAGGGCTCGGGTACGTCTGTGAACCTGGATGTGGTGCACGTTGTTGAAGAAGTTGGCCTCCTCGTCTCCATTCGCCAAAAGTACGCTCATTTCTCGTAACGAGGGGAGATGGTCACAATGTGCAACCGCATAACCGAGAACTCCGAGTATTTCTCCTCTCACCATGTCATTCCTCGCCCGCATCCCGTTCTTCAGACCGGGCCATAATACTCGGTTGAAGACAGCCTCGCAGTCGGCTAATGACCTGGAAGCCACAACATCGATGAAACGACGTAGGGTGTAAGCAGCATTGTTTCGAATGGCGATTTCTTCTGGTTCATGAACAAAGAGGAGCATATTGTAAATCAGGGGAAGCCATTCGCGGGGAGATAGCTGTCCATATATCTGTTCGTTCAGTGACGCATACGCCTGCAATCTACGCTCAAAGTCGGGCTCCTCGTGTCTTCGCTTTGAATAGGAGTTGAGAGACTCGATGAGAGGAGCAACCCTTTGAAGGGACGAGTCATAATTGGCCAATTGGTTGAAGGCAGACACAAGAGCCAGACGGGATTGTCGCGTGCGGAGGGTTTGGAAGAGGTAAGTGAGGAGCTCGTAAGTCTTGACAGAAGTGGTATCCGTTGCATCCGTCATCTGAGGAAGGAGGGGCAGAAGCTGTTGGATGATATACAGTAGGTCAACCTTGACTTTCTCGGCTACTACTCGGGTCGACTTGCGGAGGAGCGGTGAGAGCAAATGTACTAGTCTCGACGCTTGCGATGCATCCGAGACGTAGCTGGCAACTGCAGACAGGATACGAATTTGACGTTGAGAAAGATCCGAGGTGACAACACCGGTGCGAGCGGTATTCTCCACCATGATAGTGAGATTGTTGAGGAGCAATGCCATGTGTGGCTTAGCCACCCTGCTGGCGATTTCCTCGCTGTCCGTTGCTCCCTCGAGAATCTGCTCAATAATGTCGAACACCCGAGAGATAACAGGTCGCTTGACACTGGAAGCAGTGAGACACTGGTAGATCTTGGGTAGCACGCGCTCGTCGTAGTCGACAAGGAATGGTCGCATAGAGGGATTCGAAGACCACACGTAGAAGAGCTCCAATAAAGTCGAAGGCGCTTGTATGTTCTCTCTGTCCAACGCTGGTAGTCTAGGGGAGATAAAACCTCGGAAGGTGGATGGGAGATACGGGCGGAAATCGAATACAACCTGTAAACGAAAGAACTCGACCAGGCGTTTGAGACCAAGCTGTCGAATATTACGAGCGACCTTATGAGGTAGAGTAGCACCCTCGGGTAGACCATCCTGCTCCTCTAGTTCTGCAGTCTCTTCTTCATCATGGTCTTCCACGCCAAGTCCCGCGGCCTTGTCCAGCGTTGCCTGGGCATTCAGAATGATAGCCGCCGTGGTCCTCAGCAACATGGGCCACCAGATGACGAGATTACCGCCAATGGACCTTAAAACGTCCGCAAGGAGAACTAAGAATCCCGCCTGTTGCTTGCTGGTCACTTCAACAGCGAGAGGCGGGATATCCGCGTCTGGAGTGATGTTGAATTTGAAAGGCTCCACCATGAGGTCAACCAGCACCCCGAGTTCTTGGTCGGAGCATTGACCCAAGGCCTTCAAGAGCGCGCCTCGCTTTCCATGCATCTGATTTCTGCCCTTCCGCTCACACATCATCCCAAAGAAAAGACGGATCAAGAGTTCGACGACCTCCGCTCGTTCGCCAGGTTGGACAGTCTCGGCAAGTTTCAAAGAAACGACGCGGTCCTTCCACTCGCTTTGGTCAAGCAACGACCGTATCAGCTCCTCATGAGCAAGGAGGGCTCGGGACTTGTAGGTGAGCGTACAATCCACGGCAAGGCTCTGGAGTTGTCGATCGGGATGAGACAGAAGGCTAGTATATAATCGTTGGAGGATGGAAGTAGAGTGTACCGCTTTAGGGTTGCTGAATTTGGCAAACAAGGACAGCCAAGAGACAAGCTTCTGTCTCTGTGGTCGTTGTGGGATATCAGGAGATGCGAAGGCTAGGAAGAGCGGGACAAGATCACGATTATGCCTCTCAGCGAGAGATGGACGTGATTCGAGTGTGCGAATAAGTTGAGTTTCATAATTCAGGATGTCCAGATGCTCGTTCGATGATTGTGTCTGAAAGCTTGTCAGGGCCATAGTTTGAAATGCATACTACGGCTGACTTACTCTGATCAGTTCCTTCAGCCCTGAAGGTAACCCCTTTATTCGTAGCAAACGACGGGACTCTCTGTAGCCAGGATTCCGCCAGGTCTTTTCCTCTTGCCATTTATCATCTTGAACATTTTCCTGTTGTGGCGAGTTCGACCACGACGGAATAGCAATTTCACTGCTGCTACACTCTCCTCGAGAGACCGGAGCGAGCTCGCCGTATATCACTGACCAAACTTCTTCTCCTCCACCAGCCCTTTGCGCAATTCCCGCAAGGGCGGCCGCAGCGGGCTTCCAAATTGGCATCAGATTGACCTTCAGCTGAGCTGTACAGTGGTGAGAACAAGGATGATACTGAGAGAGAGAGAGAGAGATGTCCTGAAGACATACCGGTTAGCCATCTGACGCACACGCCAGTAGCAGCGACCCCTTCACCCAATGGGCAAATCGTCCCCACTCTACTGGTCTTCATAACGCGCTCTGGTGTCAATTGCGCGGTGAGAGAGACCTCTTCGGCTTGAAGACAAGCGCGCGTTGCAGAGTCTTGTGCGGAAGTACGTTCGACCGCCAGTGAGACAAGAAAGCGAAGTGCTGCAAGACGGAGAGTATGCGAGTACGAGAGAATGGCCGCCTTGAGGAGCTCAAAGGCGTCGTCGAAGGCTAGGCGTTGAGTACTGTGAGACTATTCAGATGGGAAATACGACGAAGAGGTGGTCATCAAACCTGAGTTCAGCGAGAGCAGCTAATCCTCCAACCACGTTCGCACTCCATGGGTAGCGCTCTAACCCAAGTCGAATCCATCGGTCGACGTATTGAGCCTTCTCCCAGCCTTTCTCGACTTCACTAAGAGCCAAAAGGCATTCTCCCAGACACCAAGCCGAATTTGCAGCAGTATGAAGGTACTCTTCTTGGACGACAAGCTGGGCTGAGAAAATGGTCTCGACGATTGTAATCAAACTCCGTTCCAGTCCAGGGAGGATAGTGACCAAAGGAAAGACATCTTGCAGCGCAATGATCTACCCAAGGTCATCAAGCCGGCGGTAAATTATTGAATCGGGGGGTACATACCCATTCCTCGTTCAGGACCCAAGCGGAAAGATACTCCCGGATGAGGTCTCCAACCTCGTGCTTCCACCTGGTATCAGCGACAGTCAGTCGATCCTTTGAATTGAGAGAGCGGAGCAAGCCCAAGGTTTCATTTGGAATCGTCTTGAATTGCGTCGGGACGCTGCTGTGTGGGCACGTTAGTTGCTTGACAGGAGAATGCGCAATCTCCACAAACCGCAAGACAAAAGGAAGTATGAAATCCTTCCATGTGGTACCTTTGGACTGGTCCAGGGACGAAAGCACCGCAGCTAGGGAATAGCCAAGTAAAACATCCTATCGAGAAGTAAATTAGACAGTGAAAGGATTTACGAGAGTGATTGACACACCTCCCAAATATGCTCGATCGCACGGCGTCCCTTCATCCAGACCGCCATATCGTAGGTTCCGAGACAGGCAACAGTGACATGAAGAACTGGCTCGCGTAAACGTGACGAAAGCGGGGTACTGGTGACCACATTCAGGATCATATTAGTTTGTTCGGCTAGGTAGGACCCGTCAGTAGCAGGTCAAGTATATCAAGCCCGCACCAGCTTACCATCCAACACGCTCTCTGCATTCCTTCCTTTCCTAAATGCGCAGACAACGCACACCACCTCCAACATCCGTGCTAACTGTTCCTCGTGCTCAGTTGCCTTGATTTCTTCGAGTTTTAAGACGACCATTTCCGCCAGGGACACGAAGGATTCTATGGTCGAGTGGTGCATTGCGCTGGACAGCACTCGCCGAAGGAGCTTGAAAATTCGTCCAGGGGATTCCGAAGCTAAATGGTGCTCGAGGAGGGTGGTGACGAATGAGGGTGCCGTAGTGTGCAATGTGTTCGATATAGACTGGGTGGCAGAGACGAGTATCCATGCTATTGCATTGTCTAAATCGTCTCGCTCGTCCACCAACAACTGCACCATTTGTAATCGGCCTTCCAACTTGAGCTTCCGTATCATCGTTCCGACCACCTCCCCCAACATACGTTTCATCTCAAGAGTGCACGATCGCAGAGCTGATTGAACTGAGGACCAGGTGGAGGACAAACGGTCAGGTTGAGGGAGAAGTAGGTACTTGAAGAGCGTAGACACGGTTTGAAGGTATACAGGAAGCACTTCTGGAGCTAAGGACTTGGTAGAGAGGGGTAGAAGTACTGCCAATAATTGCTCGTACTGAGGAGCGAGGGTCGAACGTAAATCATGTAAGAGCTTCTGTAGCAGACTGATGGGAGTCAAGAGAACCACCAAACATAGTTTTAACCGTATCTTACTCCAATAAAGGCTGCAAAGCTTCATCGTCTGCTTCTCCGACGGCCTCCATCCACAGACCCACAAGCTCGACAGCGTTGTGGAGAAGTAGTGCCATCGACATGGCCAATGGCTCAGCCTTGCTTGCAAACTCGAGGAAGGTAGGAGACAGATTAGACTGCCTCCAGTCGTCGATTGTCACTCGGAAATGACTTTCATCGTCCTGTTCAGCACGTATCAGCACTAGTCGAGCAAGGGTCCACTTGTTACCAACAGGAATATCAATATCGACAACATTTCGGGTTAATGGTGAAGGTAAATGAACCTCTTTGACAGTGGCTTGATAGGACCGATGCTGCAAACCTGTCTCAGCCCAAGCGGAAGCGACGCTTGGAAGGATCGAATACCTTGAAACGCTTTTGCTTTGGTTTTACTTGCTCATTGATATCTCTCTTCATTGCCCCTCGCTCTTCTTTCGGCCTCCAAAATTTTAGTTGGTGTCCAAGCGTTCCTTTTTTTCCAAACGCGGCTACTGCTCTAACGCATGAATGTTACAGAAATTTTTCACAAAATGGTTTTAGAGATATAACAAGCCTCCAAAGTGTTCCCGGGTCGCGCAGGATTTCCGTCTTCGAGCTCGATTCCCGAGAGAAAGTACGGGGGAACCAGTCTTATCACGCACATTTAAGTTCAAATCGGATTTCTAAGTTTTATTGGATGAAGATGTACTCGATTGCGCACACAAGTTCTCAGTCCAGGCGCGGTGAAGTCCATCACCCTGACGAAATCAAGATATTCCGAGAGAGAAAGAATCGATGCAAGGACTTGTGTCTAGTGATTGACCTGTCGTCTCGATGGCTTTCGGTCACAGCCATCACTTGCTCTCCTCCTTACTCTCCTCCATTATTGCAGAATCAGCGTCGCGGCACCAATTGCCACGACGACCGGTACCGATGCTACTTGTGCAAGTACACATCGAATATCATATCATACAAACTCCTTATCAACGTTGGCCGGAACGTCGCTAATTTGCTACATGTCCGCCCTGGACCAAAATCAAATAGCGCCCCACTTATCTGTCTGTTTTCTTCCATCTGTTCTTCTTCAATACTCCCTAACCCCCTAAGATGGCACATCCATCATTGAGGGCCTACTGAGCTTCACACACCCACACCACCCACACCTGTTTGGTTTCAGTGTTGATAGTGGCCTAGTTCCTAGCGAGGTACAGGTACATTTGGCCTGATTTTGCACTGACATGTGGCTTGGCGGTGGCCCGGCGGCGATCATGCCAGGCACCCGTTGGCTCCGGTCGACCGGAGGGGAGAGGTCCTCCAAGAGAAAGACGGCTGAGAGCAACGCAATGCTCAGTGTCGGCCTATGTTGTATCACTGAAAATATTTACAAAGAGGTAGAGTTGCATTGCAGCTGACACCCAAGTTTAAAAGTTTACAAGGAAGCAACGCAACAACCGATTCGGCCGCTGTCCACAGGTCGTCATAATTCTTAGTATTCTTCAGGGTAGCATCAGAGAGAAGTTCGTTGGGCTCCGTGTATTCTTTCCTTTCTCTGTCACCGGAGTCCGGACGGGGACCGCTACTGTAAATGGCAGTCAAGGTCTCGGTCACTCGATTCTAGATCTATCATATAGACAGCATTGATAGCATTGACACGGACGTTCTCCCATTTAGTGAATGCTTGTCTGCCAAAAAGGGTATCTGTGTTGGACAGTGACCTTGACAAGCTTAACCACAGCCTAGCACTGAGCCGTCTGTCAAGGCTGTCCATGAGGTTAGCTTTCTAGGAATCAGGAACGACTAGGATCAATCCTCTGCTCAAATGAAAGGGTTTCGTTTCATCACGCCCCACGCCACATGCAAGTCATGCAAGGCCCGATGTGGGCTTGCTTGGTCCTTGGTTGGTCCTTGGATTCCTCCGCGTAATTTTGGATCCCATACTCTTCTCGTCGCGGCCGGCCAAAGTTCTGACCGCTCCCCGGAGTCACATCCTTAGCCCACCATTATTGACTGCCACTTTTGGCCATACCAAGGCCCTCGCTTTCTCCTCTTCCTCTTCATGAACATACGACCTACCCCCTACCTCCGACGGACCCCTCAGACCACGCAGGATTCACCATCCTCTCGCCCCCTGACAACCGCAGCTGCAGCGACCACGAATCCCGCCAGGTATGCTATGGAACAATCAAAGATAGATGCATGGGCTGATTTATATCCTCCACATCAGCTCAACCTCATGGGACAGCGCCCACTGGGAAGTCGTAACCCTCTCGTCAAGTTCAGCAACAGCTTCCTACTCTGGTGCCAGCCAGGGAAATGGCTCGTATGTGTGATACGACCCTCTTCAGCATCGCGATTGGGTTGCTCACACACTTCTTTCCGTTGCAGTCTCCTCTCGAATACCAGTGCCTTTGCCGGGGTCATCGTCGGAGTCTCCGTCTCTTGTCTCATTATCATAGCTCTTCTCATATATCAAATCAAGCATCCCAAGCTCAAGCCCAACACGCTCTCTAAAAATTCTGACCCTTTCTCCCACCTGGCATCTTCCGCGACCACCGGGCCGATCAAACTCCCGCCTCAACCCGCCTTACCCGACCATGCCGCCGTCGACCGCGACCGACCGCGCGACCACACCTCTTCAAACCCCTTCTCATCCCCCCGGTCATCCCGGCGGGCCGTCAGTCCTGCCGTGGCCAACTCCAGTAATACCAGCCCGCGCTCTGGGCCCCTCTTCACACCGCCTGGTACTCCGACTGACCGGAACGGCTTTGGGTTGTCACAACACAGCGAACAGGCCTCACTCTCGCAACCTACCGGCCGATCACCATTTGACTTCTTCTCGTCGGGTTCTTCGGGCATCGTATCATATCGTGGGTGGGGAACACGAATGTCTATTGGTGCCGTATCCTCTGCGACTTCTCAAGCTGCTTCCGTTCTCCGGCCGTTGCCTATCCCACCGCATTCGCCACCTCCCTATTCTTCTGAACGCGCCTCTCCGCAACAATCTTTAAGTCAGAACAACTCGGGTGCAGCGTCTCCTCTCTCCAGCGCATTCCCTATCGACGAGAAGCGCCGCTCTCTTCTCGCGAGCGATGCGGTTTCCCGAACCAGCCAACCAAAACCGTTCGATGGAGAATATCCAATACGTTATACTGTACCATCAACAGATGACAACCTTGGTGCCGAAGGGCCACAGTCTCCCTTCCGAGATCCCAACAGGGCTGCGTTATCCGATACTCTCGCGGTTCCAACAAGGGCTCCGCGGGATAGTATGATGAGCTCGACATCGACCGAAATGGAACATGGTAACGCCCCGCCCAGTTCCTGGCGCTCTCACCTGTCACCGGTTCCACCTAGACCCACATCTGTCGTCAGCGACCCGTTCAATAATAGGGACTTCGAGCTGCCCAACTGGCTGGACTCGGATCCTTATTCCCGCCCCGGACAAAGTGCCCGTGTTACGACCAGCGTTTATAGCGTGGCACAAAGAAGCGTAGCCGCTTCCTCCAAGATCCTGCCCTCTGACACCTCAATACGAACGTTGACCCCCGAACCATCGGAGAGCAACCATGATGCCACCGTGCATGTGGCCGTCTTGACGAGATTCCGAACGACCTCTATGGGCCAGGGCACAGGAGAAAGCGTGATACCTGGGGAGAGCGTGGAAGGCGACGGACCCGAGTCATTTGCAGTGCAGATCACTGGTGGTGCAGAGCGCAGAGGATGGGGATCGGAGGACCTACAGCAGCAGCCGCAACACGTCTCGCAGCGAATGACCACGGGCGGCAGCAAACTAAGACCACGGCTATTGAAACTCGACCATTCCTCTCCTCAGGCCTCTCACCCTGCTCTGGCTTCCTCAGGCTCACCAACTATATCACCGGGGGTTCCGCTCTCCGCAGAATTCGAAGCCCGCGGACTGGGCCGGTCGTTCATCCAGTCGCTCATCAGCAAGGTCCGATGGCCATCCACGTCTGCCAGTAGCAACCCGCGGCTTTCTACGATATCACAGGGACCCGCGAGAGGCCCTGAAGGTGTGCACACCTGGCTTCGTGAGGACCCGTTTGAGATGCCGCGAGCGAGCCTGGGAGCAGCCTCTAGTAAGCTTCTCCCGAGTGAAGTAGGCCACGGAGATGCCTCTAGTAAGCTCCTTCCGGATGAAATAGGCCACGGAGATGCCTCTAGCATTCGTAGCGCTGCCGCTGAAGTGGGTTGGATCGACCCACACCCAGAATCGCCCAATATGCAAAACCTGTCACAACCGGTATCTGAACCTGTAGATAGGCCCGCAGCGGTGGATGCACCACTGAGTTCCGTCAATCAGGACCTGGGACTGACCGTAGCACCCGACGCGCAGGAGTCGTCTCAATTGCAATCACAACCACGTACACCATCACCAAAACCAGTACCACCACCGTCATAGCATGGCGACGCACCGATCCACCCGCCATGATTGGACATGCCACTTATTACCTATATCAACAGTATCACATACTTCTGCCGCGCATCTCATAAACATTATCTAGCTGTCTAATATTTACTCGCGCATGTCACTAATGCGCTTGTGTTCTTATCCATGTGCACGTGTCATTCTTTAGGACAATTCGGTTTCATGGCGGCAGCCGCCTCTACTCTCGAGTACTATTGGGCTTCGTTGTTTGTCTCACAGAGTTGTATCTTTTTGGGTGAGTAGAAGAAAATGCACCTCCCTTGCCGAGGCCATCTCCCAAATATTCGAGGAACAATGTTGAATTTGAAGACTCTGCCTTTCTGTAGTTGAACCAAAAGAGTTGTCAGAGTAGACGAAGTGGTTGTCAGGGGTCATCGGTAATAAAGCATCGGTCCTGATGCTCAACACCTACGCTACATCCTCTCTGGCGTGTTACCTGTACGGGAAAACCCCATTATTGCGGAAAGTAGCTGCAACACGTGCAACGTCACCCTTTTGTTGAAATGTGTTACTGGGACTAGACTGTAGATGCTCCCCTACCAGCTCAATAACATGGGAAAGGATAATCACAGCACGCCATACTACAGGAGCCATGGACCCTCTCTACTGTTCCTCCAGAAATTCGAGACGTAACTCACCGCATTGGACGACCAGCGATTACTCCCCAAGGCATACTCTCAAAGCCAAAAACCTACCACGCACCTCATAGCATTCATCGTTCTCATTTTCTGTGCCCTCCGCTGAGGCTATGGTAGGCAACATTGCACTCAAGGAGAGTGGCAAGGGGAACTACTGTGGACCACCAACATCCCTATTGACATCTCAGACCTGTTCCGTGTGCATGTGCGAATACGCGCGGTTGTCCTCCTCACCAGGCTGTACTGCAGTTACTAGGTGAACCGCGCTTTGGAGGGAACGCCGCTCTAAGGTTTGTGCCTCGAAGAGGCTATAGAATGCATATTTCCTCCCCTTATGGATCTGTCAGGCCCCGCCACATGGTGGATCGTTTCCCATCACCAACGCCAGCGCACCTGGGATATCCACCTTCAACATAGCAAGTGCCCTCCCTTCTTTTGCGACTGCGACGTCGACTGGTTCTCCATTCCCGCTCCTCCGGCCTGTGAAACATAGTTCCCTCCGCCCCCGCAAAGCGACTTCCTTTTCCCCGAGCGACAGTGTCGTACCATGGCAACGTTTCTTCTCTCCTCTGACCGTAAGTGATACATCATCGACCATTGACTCGACTTCCTTCACGTCAATCCCCACGTTGTCCCGTTTTGCCACTGCGATACCCACCCAAACAACCTCTTTGGCTTAGGTAGCTTCTCTGGCTACTACTATTATTACCCTTCCATGACGAACAAGTCGCAACTCGAGCCCCTTTAGTTACGACCCTCTACCGCTACTACCAGCTCAGCTTTTTCGAAGTGTATCACTCCCATCGAAAGTAATGGTTTGGGTCTCTTTCGTTCGTATGCGTGCCTCGTATGCGTGCCCGAGTGTGCACCAGTGGCGGACAACATTGGATGTACCAATAGTAACGTTGTTCTGTATATACTCCTTTCTCCTGTGTAAAGCTTGATCATATTCAACTCGTGCCCGTATATCTCTAAGCCTTGTTACCCAACCTCTTCAATCGCTCAAATTAACCCAAACACCGCCGCGTATGCCAGACTACGATCGTGACGCAGGGAGATCCAGAAGACCTAGGAGTCGTAGTAGAAGCCGGGATAGGGAATACGAGAGAGCCCGCAGACGTTCGGCGTCACCACCGGGACGAAGAGACGACACTGAGCGTCACACGAGCCGAATTGATAAACGCGAAAAACACCACAGCAGGTCTCGATCCAGAGAACGCGCCACAGTTGGCTCAAGTCGACGAGACGATGACAGTTACTCGAAGAGCACGCGCCGCCATAGAGGACGCACACGGAGCAGAGAAAAGAGAGCGTCTCACTCAAGGTCTCGATCTCGAGATCAACCCAGGAGACGTTCTCGTTCTGCTTCGGTATCGAGTGGGAGGTCAACAAGCTCAGAGAGTAGACGACGAAGACGAAAAGAGAGGAAACGTGAGAAGAAAGAGAAGAAAGAACGGAAGAAGGCAAAGGTAGTTTAACTCTACGCTCTACGCTAGCCTAGGCCGACACTAATGAAACACCGGAACAGAAGAAGCTCAAGGGTGCTACTGCGGCGAACTGGGGCAAGTATGGTGTCATTACAGAAATCGAGTGAGTAACTTTCGCTCTTACCTTACTGTCTGGCATGCCACTGACCCGCTCCAACCCAGCATCTACAGCAAGGACGCAGTAAGTCTCTGGGATCGTTACCTACTCTAACTTTCGTTCTAATGCTATGCCCAATATAGGAATTTAGGACTTGGTTGATTGAGGAGAAAATGGTTAACCATGAGTTGCTCAGCAAAGACATGACCAAGAAACATTTCAAAGAGTAAGTGTGGGACCCCGACCGGTTTCACATTTCGTTGATCGTCTGTCAGATTTGTGGAAGACTATAATACTGGTGAGACCGAGCCTTGAGCCCGCCAATTGGACTAACCCGCAACAATAGCCACCTTGCCCCACGAGAAGTATTATGATATGGAGTCCTATGAACGGAAGATGAACTTAATTAAGTCTGGAGCGCTGGCATTAGAGGATATCAAGAGTTACGATCCTCTGCAGGACCTACAAAGCCACTCCAGGTCCATGAAACGTACGCCGGCCGAGACGGAGAGGTGTGTACCCTGCCCAAAGAAGGAGCTATTGCTGATATCTCTTTCAGTTACTTGTCCAAAACGCAGGTGGAGGAGCTTCGCGATATTCAACGGCAGCGTCAACAGGTATGAACATTGCGTTCTTACAGACTATCATCTTGTTTGACATCGGATTACTCCAGATCGGTAAGATGAAGCTATTGGGAATGAACATCGATAGCAAGCATGGTGTCCGAATGGAGGAGGGAATGGAATGACCGTCAGGCGATGGTTGTAATGCCTCTCTGGTTCAATTACATGACCATATGAACCAGCCAGTAGCATGGTCAAGGTGCCTTGCGGTTATAGTATTTTGACCTCCCCGAATCGAGTAATCCACCTTGAACCTGACCTCTCGATCGTGAAACCTACATCCTGCAAACTCGCGATACGTACACATGTGCAAGTCCTTATTTTAGATACTCCGCTCTATAGCATACCCCAAAGATGGCCACTCGCAGCCGTTTCGTGTCGCGCGTCCTGTTCAACACCCTTCTGCGCCCGGCTCTCCTCGTCTACCTCGCAAACCGTTTCCATGTTGTCCCGCTACCGGAAAGCTACATCCTGCGAGTCCTCTTCTACGTCGCCTCTGTCCCGCTCCAGGCCGTCGTGCTCTCTGCCGTTTCGTCGCACCGGAAGCGTGCAGAACGTATTCGACTTGGCGCACAGCCCATCCCAAAGGTCAAAGGAAAGAAATTCGGGAACTGGGATATCCTTCAAGAGTTGATTCAGAGTGAGAAGGAAGAGTATCCAGGAGACCTATTTAGACGCTGGGCGAGAGAATACGGTCCAACTTTTGATATGAATATCTTGTTCTCCTCTCAGGTAATTGGATGAACCCTAGCTCCTTGAGGTTTCTTGACCTGATTCCTTTCCCAGATTGTCACACGTAAGCCAACCCCGCGGGGCTGGACGCTGGCACGGGAACTGACAATCCTGAAGTCGACCCTGAAAATGTCAAGTATGTGTTGTCATCCGCATTTACGTCATTTGAGAAGAGCGAGAAGTTTCACGACATGTTCGAATCGGTCTGTATTCTGTATCCCACCTCTCGCCGATGTACTGATATCAAGAAATAGTTCTGGGGTGATGGGATCTTCACTACAGATGGTGCGCAGTGGAAGCACCACCGAACTGTGGCTCGACCCTTTTTTGTGAGAGATCGGGTGTCAGACCTTGAGATCTTCGAACGGCACTTGCAAAGGCTATTGGAGATCCTGGAGAATTGTGCACGTACCAAGCAACCCTTGGACTTGCAAGTGCGTGGGCTCCCATACCGTACTTCACGACACCTTATGTATTTCAGGATCTCTACGCTCGCTATAATCTTGATGCCGCTACGGAGTTTCTTATGGGGTCTTCAACCGACTCTCTGGAGAGCGTCCTCAATAATACAAGCGACCCTCAGCATGAAGCTTTCCTCAAAGCGTTCAATGAGCTGACTGCTTTGGGGGCCTTAAGGGTTCGAATGTGAGTACACCCCGTTCCGTACGTATCTGTTTATTCACACAGGGTCCTCAGCGGGTCAAATTGGCCACTATTCGAACTATTTGGGGACCCGTCACAAGGGCCTACGAGGGTCATCGACTCTTTCGTCAATCCATTAGTCAATGCCGCTTTAAAGGGCTACGATCCTCAAACTGATGTCAAAGACCGCACCTTCTTGGGTCATCTTCTTCATAGCTCGAAAGGTGGGACGAATATGGTCTTTGCACACCCTCTCTTACCTTAAGGCTAGACCCAAAGGAAGCTCGTGACGAGCTCCTGAACATTCTGTTCGCAGCAAGAGACACGATGGCATCGCTATTCACCTGGATCACCTACATCTTTGCGACTCATCCTCAAATCATGGAACGAGCTCGCAACGAAGTACTCGCCATTGTTCCAGAAACTCGAGGACCTGCCATGGCAGATTTGCAACAAATGCGATACCGTACGTGATTCGAAAAAGCCAGGCACAGGTTCCAATATCCCCCAAGTCGATGCAGTCATCACCGAAACACTGAGGGTGTTCCCACCGGTTCCGTATAACATTCGACGCAGTGAGTCCAGAACGTCCATATGTGCTCGTCGTATTCAACGACTGCAGGCCGAATAGCGACAGCACTTCCATCTCCAAGGACGGGCCATCCTCTTTATACTCCTACGGGAAGCTCGATCACCTATGCTCCTATTCTAATTCAGAGAGATCCAGATATCTGGGGACCTAATGCAGCCCAATTCAAACCCGAACGATGGCTTGAAAATGGGCAAGCAGCCTCCCATACGAGCGCTTTCATGCCGTTTAATCTTGGTCCTCGCACCGTGTGTAAAGTTTCGCCAATACAAGGGCAGTATAATGGGCCTAACTTCACTATGACAGTGTTTGGGCCAGCAACAAGCGTGCCTTCATGCTAGATACGTATTCGCAAGGATTCTTCAAAGCGTCGACGGCTTTGATTTAGCACCGGAAAGCCAACCACATGGAACTCTGCCACGTACGGCAGCTTGGGTTGCAAATGAAGGAACTGATGGACGTCATGGAGAAGAAAGAATCTGGCCAGCTGCAACGATCACCCTACAAGCGAAGGTACAGAAAAACTTGGCCACGTCTGAGAAGCTGTGGCTGACTGCTTTTTTTAGGGTGGGCTGTGGGCTAGAATACGGTGGAGACCTGATGGGAAATGAAATATGTGTGCTCTTGCTCCTATTCAGATGGTGTTTAGAGACTATAGAACCACTGGGCGACAAGGACGTCCATGAGAAGGCGGCCAACTGGCTAGACGCCATTTACTCATTGCCCCATGACTTCATTAATTGTCGGATGCGCCGCTGGTCGATTATGTTTCTCCCTCTGGTCGTGATTACGCCTCTGTAGCTTCGAAGAACATATCTCCTCCAATCCCATGGTTAATATACGAGCTGACAGTTCCCACTTTTTTGTCCTTTGCCGAGTTAGATCGTGGTGTGGTGAGAGATTTGGGCTTCGCGTTTGTATGTACCACCTCTAGCTCTGGCTCCATGCGCAGGGTACCCTTGAGCATCGCTGAACGAATCTCGGACCGAATCTCCTCTCGTCTCCGAGAGGGTTCTGAATCCTGAGGACTTTGTTCCCCTTTTCGCACCTCCGGAGGGAAGAGAGAAATGTATTTGCTGGTCTTAGGAAAGTGCTAGGCAGGGATCAGATGTTTTTACTGTAGCGGGACACAAGACGTACGAGGATGTAGTTTAGATCTATCCTACGCTCCAGCAGTTCCCTCTCCAACTTCTCCTGCGCGAACTTGTCCTCCTCAGATTCTAATGAGCGTTTTACTTGATTCAACTTGCGGACTACCTTCTTTCTTTCTGCCCAAGGCAATTATAAATAACCATCGATGGGTCGTGGTCAGTCCACCTTTCACTCCAGAGGGGCAAACATACCGAAGAATTTAACCTGCAAGTACGTCAGATAAGGTGTCGTACTCACTAATAAATGTGTACCTTGTGATATTTCGTTGCCATATTGCGTTCTTTTCTGCCCAGCTCCGCCGAAGCAAGATCATCCTCCAAAGACTTGAGTCTGCGCTCTGTTACGACCCGAACGTCGGCAGCGAGGTTGTCCTGGAGTCTCATTGGTCATTATTATATGAAGATTGGTGCCCGGATCGAATATTCGGCAGTTGGTTGCAGAAAATGGTTATGATCGACCGAATGAGGCGGATTTGCGTACCTTTACAAGGAGTCGCCTGGTCTGTCTGAGGGCGCCCTTGATCTTCTGTATTCCTGGCAACCCTCCGCCATCCACCAGAGAACTTGCCTCCCTCTGGCGCTTTGTGGAAGACCTTTTTCCTGGTCTAACAGTCGCAGACGCCTTCTCCTGAGTTGATATATTGGTTATTAGTATCTCCTTGCCCTTAGTTGATTTGGTCGGGGCCATGGCACGGAAGTGGGTGGGATCAACTTCTGGCCCCTCTCCTTCAAAATGTGAGCTTAGTTTAGTGAAGACCCCTCACCGCCCTCATTTCAGCCTATCACAAGATACGGGGTGGACCTATGAAACCCTGTTTATCATATTGTGTAGATGCATAATGGGAGAAGGGGCTACACTCTAGGAAATACAATCTGGTGCTAGAGCACTTTCTGATCAACATCATCAAGATCAGTTGTAAGGGCTTGCACAACTCCATTCTTCTCGTCTATGCAATTTTGAACCCGGTTTCTGACTAGCTCTAGTTCCTTGAAAAGGTTTTGTTCGAGAATGCCCTTCAACCGCTCCTCGATGTCTGCTTTGAGACCGCCACTGACTCGTGCGAAATCGGCCCACCATTTGTTTTTCGCTTTCTCCCATCCTCCTACACCAATCCGGATGGCAGCGAGGACACCGAAGAGCCCCAATGAAAATGCCGTCTCGCCTTCAAGAACCGACACAGCGTTCAACCATACGGTAGAAACGATGGAGAGTGCCGAATACCCAAGTCCATCCAGGACACTACGCTCGAGTCGAGATTGCAAGGTCGGCAGAGCAAAGTCAATCAACTGCGCTCGGCGATGGACAAGGCTGCTGGTTAACATGGAGGAATGAACCGGGTGCGACTTGTTCTGCTGGCGGATCTGCGATACGTCGTTGACCAGAACAGCTGATCTGAAGGAAGCAGGCAGGTTTTCCGCAAGGTGAGCAGTTGCGGTATGAATGGTTGCTTGCTTGGAAGCCAAGGTACCAGCGAAGAAATTCAACTTGATGGTGTCAGTAGATGAATGAACGATTGTGGTGACACTCACCTCTTGCTCCAGCTCAGTGGCATAGACGCCCCGAATTATTCCATCCATCTCCATGCCGATAGAATCAACTTTCCATAACCTCCACCAACGAAATGCCTCGACGTGATGTCGCAGTGTTTCCTCTCCTGCCTTGAAATGCCGTTCAAAGTCTACCTCTTCAAATGACTTCCGGACGACCTCCAACGTTTCCCGCTGAATGGCCTTGGCTGCAAGGATACCAACTTGTGCCTCTGTTATGTCGTTCCTCATCTGGTTAAGTTGATCGTGACACTCGCTGAGCATCCCGCAAGCGATTACATGCATGCGTCCGGTTGTATCTTGTCTTGGGTTCAACAGAGCTTTCTTGACAGCGGACTGCACTGAGCTCAGGTTACTTCTGGTATACATGCGTTGAAAATCGGTGATTTCCTTATTGCGGAAGGCCTTGAAGGATCTTGTCGCTTCCTCGGTGTCCACCTCGATCGCGTTGTTGGGGGGTGACACAGCAGTAGGTTCAGGGCCCTTTCGTATCCGAATAAGAGCAGGGTGGTGAGAAACATATGAAGGGAGAGATTCGCCCTCTACGACGAGAGCGACATCTCGAACAAATAACAAGCGGGGGTCTGATAAAGTTCCATGAACACAAAAGCAAGCCATGGGGACGGGTAGTTCCGTACCGCGGACCTCATGGACATCAGCATTCCAGTCGAGGAGTTTAGAAGCCGGCAACTTCAAGCTTGCACCGGACGCATCGACTTGGACATCCTTGGACCAACTTCAGATGTATAGTGAATATATATTATCCAGATTTTTGATGAATGTACCTGATTTCAAGCTGCTCTGACTGGTGTCGATCGTGCAAGACTTGAAGAGTATCAACTTCTGCGAGTGGGTCCGCCAACAGTGCCGCCAGAACGTCTAATCTATGGTGTTCTGCTTCTCGTAAGACTGATATTGTTTTGAATCGTGAGCGAACGATGCGAAAACCTATATGGACCCAAGAGGGAACTCACAACCGACACAGAGCCTGTCCTGCAGTAAGCCTTCCGACCGAAACATGGTGACCCACTTCCGATGTACTTCTGGAGATAGAATACGAGCCGCCAGCACCACGGCGTCCTCAACGGTGTTTGACACAAAGTCAGACGGAGCAGGGTGGCCACCCATAGAACTCTTGGTAGTCCCAGAAAGAGTCGAATTCCATCGTTTAGAGTGAATTAGGGCATTATTTCGTAGGCGAGAAAGTCGGAACTCTCCACAGCACCTCGCACAGGTTCGGATAATGGCCAAACGCGGGTGCATTCATGCGAGCACCGGTATATAAACTGGAGCGAGGACGGTCTATCTTCCCTGCTAAGAACGACGCTGAACGCACTTGCCTGAGGAAAACTTTCAGGCAGGCTGAAATCCAAGCTAAGAACGCTTTGTCTACCAGTCATCGAGACGAACGAGAGAGGAAATATGCAGATCTGCTTGAGAGTAAATATATGTAATGAAGGGGTGTTGGGTACGAGGCGCCATAGGATACATAGCCAGAAGGCAGGCGTTTGGAAGAAACGCTGGGGATACACGAAAGTCCAACCGAGAAGACGACTAAATCTAGACTAGGTGCATAAAACAAGAGAGAAAAGAGCATACAAGGAATATGACTGTGTAGTGTGCAAGGTCCGCTCTACACTAAGCATGACAAGACAACATTGCCGGTCGAGGCAACCCGAAGGCAAGAGACGGTAAAGATCGAACGTCAGTTGGATGAGACATATTAACTTAGAAATACGGTCGAGGAGGGCTAAAGGTAATGGCAGTTTTTACCAGCCAGACCCTAAAGGGGTTAGTAGCCAACATAGGGTAGGGCTCACTACAGTACCATCCTGGGCATGGCTAGTAATCCATGCCACTCTGGTAGTTGGAGGATTCAGCCAAGGCTCGCGACGGTCCGTGGTCCTTCGGGAGCACTTGTGCCCCAGCTTCGTTAAGCGAAGTAACAGGAGCCGTAGGTATGTTCTCTGGGCGCCGGGAAACGTGTCCCGTACGTTTCCTCGGCGAATGGGGTGGCGGTGACAGTGCTTTCGAGGCAACAACGGTGCTCGCTGGGAGTTTAGCTGGAGGTTGTGGGGCGCTTCGCTCCCTTTGATAAGCCCTGTCCCGTCCTCCGTCCCTTTCTTTCTTCATGGCAAGGATTGCCTGTTTGACCTCCGGAGGATCGTTGATATGGACGTGCTTTCTCGAAGGCCGTTGAGGGTCGCAGCCGCAGTGGACAACGGGTGGGGAGTGACTATCATGTCTGTTAGGATTTTCTATGTGCAAGAGCTCGCAATCATAAAGCTGTGCAACTGTAAGTGACACCAACATACGAAAAGCGGTGCGTACGAACGTAACAATGCTTGTCATATTCCTCAACGGTAACTGGGGTCGAGAGGTCAATCTCCTTTTCTTCTTTATGGCGTCTCTTGGTGAGATATTCCATAACGCTGATGGTAGAGTCCCGGGAGGAAACAGACTCAGTGCGGGTTCGCGCAGTTGACACCTTTGAGCTGCTTCGTTTCAATTTCAACTTTGACGGAAACTTAATCCGCGGTTCAGGGGTGGCTGGGGTGGTCTGGGTGCCCTCAGGGGACTAGTACAACTATGAGCTAGGGAGGAGGTCGAGTCAAGACACCCTCTCACCAACAGGTTTCCATGAGCCTTGAACACTTTTGAAAGATTGAGCGAAATACTTCTTGACATGCGATGCAGAATGGTCCGCCTTGGCGTGGACGTCTGAGTGAAGGACATGCGTCAGATCCCCGAGCGTATGAGAGTATCCATCTGACTCACTTCTACGTCAGAATGTGTCCTTTCGAATCTTGAGATGAAACTACTGAGGGACGGAGGTCGCGAGATGGAATTTGCAGACGAGTCCCGGGATGAAAATGTAGGTTTGAAGCTGCTTGGGGGTGGCCCATTGAGCTTCCCTCTTCTGGCCGCTAAAGGCTGAGGTGCGCCAATGGACTTGCTCGCGACGTCTCCTCCAATTCTCCTCGACATCCTACGCAGGGGCTTGCCACGAGAGGTCGTGTCGGTCTGGTTGAGCTCAAGGATTAGTCTACTGTAGACTCATAGCAGCCAGCAAGAAAGCATTGCGTACTGCAACCGCCTCGTGGTGTTCCTGGACAATGACTGGCGCTCCACCCGCGAGCTACACAAAGAAATACAAATCAATGATACGTATTTTCTCCAACTGGCAGAGTCCTGTTGGATACCAATTTTATCTCCGCGAGCACGGCATACCCCCGAGTTGCTTGTGCCGCCATCCAGCCTCGACGTGTGTTTTAGCAATACAGGATGTAGAGTAGGCGCCGAAGCGCGTTTAGAGGCCCAAGGGGGTACAAGATAAGGGAGTGGGAGGTGCGAGTCGGGTCGTGGTCAGAGTTTGAGTTCTCAAATTGTCTAGCGTGCCAACTGAGAGCGCATCTCCTCCCCACAACCGCCTGGATGCCTCGTGCGTTGGATTCTGGGTTTACAACGTCCAAGACACGCATCTTGAGAAGATTATTCGTCACATCTTCGCGAATTCGCGAACACGAGGTGAGGCGCTCTACCTTGAACTACGCTCTAAATAAGAAATTACTTTGTTCGACTCGGGTCATTCGGCTTCGTCCCATAAAGGTCACATTCCCAAGTCAACGTTTGGGAAGCGGCAGGGCAGTCTATA
>Ga0307513_10000887_pt1 | contig 43319 bp, 44 predicted proteins | sample 15_EM_MG_FD_202174 | JGI IMG/M metagenome (GOLD analysis project Ga0307513, IMG submission 202174) | Populus trichocarpa ectomycorrhiza microbial communities from riparian zone in the Pacific Northwest, United States - 15_EM | ecosystem: Host-associated > Plants > Roots > Unclassified | place...
ATCTTGTTGAAGATGTTTAACGGGAGGCAAGGTCAAACGTCCCCTTTGTTTTTGGCAGTTTGTCCCAAGCCCCTTCTGCGAAGGTGTCCGTGAACCGGACCGGAGCAAGGGCTTGCTCCGAACCTAGCAGCATATGGACTTCCGTCCGTTGTCAAGCATCAGGATCTCGCCTCCAGTTATAATTCTAGACGTCCTGAGAGTAGATCACGGCTTCCAGCAAGCCCCCAACCGAGAGGGCTGCCGACTTGAACGCAACCTCTGATTTTCGTTTCAAAAAGTCCTCTATTCGAACTTTGGGAAATTGCATCCGGGGGCCTAGGCTCAATTTAATCCCCTCTCAAAAGTGGACGAGCTTGGTACGAGACTATCCGGGGGCCAGAACTTGCCCAGAACGGCACTAGGAAAAATTTGCCACAAGGTACCATCAGCTGTCAGTAACCCATTGCCTGGCTCAACCGACTTGGATCCCCTCTATGTACACATGATTTTGCTTTAAAAAACAATCACAGCGAATGAAGAAAAAGGACACATTTCGCTTCATGTTTCCCCTTCACTAAGAGAACTTGTCGAAAATCAGTGTGGCATTTTAATTTATTTAAAGTTGGAGCTCAAAAGAAACGAGAAATCCGATTAAGCAACATCATGATGTAGCTATTGATCAATGACCTCTCCGCCGTTCGTCGATAAGTTGTGATCGATTATAGATTGTAGCTGTTCTTATTCTCACACGAAAGGTCAGATAGGCGCCCAGATTATGTCACAATCTCAGAAGACATAACCCATCTTCAGCCTGAGCTCTTTTACATAAACCTTCTGTTTACCAGTAACTTTGGGTACTATATATAAGCCAGACTAATTCCTAGTTATGCAGGCCCCTCAAGGTTTCAGCGACCCATTGGAGGTAATTCGTTCGAAACGTCCGTTCATACCATCTGATTCTATGCGACTCAGATCAACATCTCATCACCCGCTTCAAATGAAGAGGATCCTTCGGAGCTCATAAAGCACAACGAGAAGTTCTACTTTCCCGATGATAGAATGGTCATCTTTAAGGTCCGTCGACGCACCTCTGGTCCGAATAATAATCCAATATTACTCTAACCCAGGTTGAGGATCAGCTCTATAAAGTTCATCGATATTTCTTGATTCGCGAGTCTGCTGTTTTTGCTTCCATGTTTGCAGACTGTCCACCACCCAGCGATGGACAGGATGGAGATACAGATGAAAAACCACTTTACCTCCCATTCACCACATGCGGCGAATTTGAAGCGCTCCTGGAGTTCCTTTACTACGGGTGAGTCAATTATTCTCAAGAAATGCGGACCTGTTGAAGTGAAATTATTATCAGAATGTTTAAGTTTAAAAACTTAAAGACAGTCAACTCTGTTGTGACTGTCATTGTCCACCCTTCCAATGTAAAGTTGCGACCCCGCGATGTAAATGTAAACCGACAGAAGCTCGAAGAAAAAGAAGAGAAGGAAATATTCCATCTTTTCGCCGTTGCCGACCGCTATGCCTTTGATAACATCAGGAAACACTTGGTCGCCGTCATTGATGCTAATGAGGTGGACTTCGACCCCGTTCGAAAGTTGCTCATCGGTTCCGAGCATGATGATCTCCGACACTGGGTAGTGCCAGCCTTCCAAGAGATCGTGAAGCGTTCGAAAGGTTTGACTGTGGATGAGATGAGCGAGTTGGGATATGAGCGGTTAGCAGCCATTTTCACCGCGAGGGAACGTTTCCTCAAGGATCCTTACTTTGAGCCATCCAGTGTAACCCTTTCACAAGCTTTCTACCATGCTTAATTAGAGTGGTATTAGTAGTAGTACACCACACATATGCACTCTCTTTATTCGTACAATCAAATACGATTGATCAGTCGACCTGAAATTTGAGTTCCTCTTTGCCGCAACACCAAAGCCCTAACAATTGCGAAGCACACACCAGCAATAATCAGGGATATCTGTTACGATCTTGAGTTAAACGGGAGCGGGCAAAAAAGGAATCAAATGCCACATACTCCAGAGAATAACCCTGCATTGATCCACTTATATTGTTTTGTAAGAAGAGCGCCCGATATTGGAGTAGCTGTGAATTTAACGCTTAGGAAAAATCGAAAGGAATCAGAACATATCATACCAAAAAGACCCAGGAAGCCTATTCAAAAAGGGGATGAAAACCCGGGCAATCTGGACAAATTAGACAGCTTCTCACCCGCAAATAGAAATACAATTCCCATTCTAGCCCCGAACTCCTGCATATTTTTCGAGAGTACAGCTAGCAGGAGCGTTAGCCCGTGGTCTAAGGTGTCAAGAGAAATGAACCAAACCCAATATTGACGGTGTCAGTGAGATGGCTGCTCCAGAGAAGAATCCAAAGGACATCGCAATGAAGACCGTCCCAACAACATCCTTAATGAGCGTCATGCATAACACCACTACACCCGAAGAAACCACAAAGAATATGATGAGGTTAAAGAGGCCGAGAGACGGGGCAAGAGCCCCAGGGATAATTCGTCCCAGGAAGCTCGAAGCATTCAATATTGACAGCTGACGGAAGTTATAAATGAATTAGAAAGACTGTGACTAGTCTTAGGACCGGGAGACTTACTGCATAAGTGGCGAACTGCGGGCTGACCCCCTTTTGAATGGCGGCCAATTGAAGGTAGAAAACAGGATAGAACAAGCCAAGGAAAATAAACCAGCCGCTATTGTCATGATCAAACCTCGGTCTATGGAGCATTGAAAAGAGTGAATACGCACGCAATGACTGCTGTCACATAGGCGGGCTCTTTTAGCCAGCTTTTTATCGGAGAATGCTGGAGTACTGGTTTCGGGGGTAAACGAGTGCGCATTATAGCGCAGGCGACGAGAAGAAGGGTCACGTTGATAGCACCGCTGATACGAACGCCATTGTGAAAACCGATCGATCCTTTGAATAACTTGTTTAAGAAAAGGGGTTGGATAACGGAACCTATGTATAATAAGGAAGATATTAGAAGGGGAACAAAATTTTGAATATACATCAGCCTACCCATGGCAGCACCAGATGAAGTTAGACCCAATACTAGAGGTCGTCTTCTCTTGAAATAATGCGTTGGAAGACCCATGGCTGTAACGGAGTTAGTCCGAACAGAGGGGCATGTATTCACATGACGGACTTGGAATGTAGGAGATCCCACTGGATAATCCCAAAGCGAGGCCGTTTGTCAAAAACACCTAAAAATATAACGTTTTAGCTGACATGGAAACAGGGGAAGCAATACGCGCCTGATAGTAGGAGTTCTCATGGGAGAGAGACAGCATAAACACTACGGACCTCAGAGATTCAGAAGAGGATAAATGCGGTCTAATTCGAGAAGAACATACGTGCAACTGCGTGGAGGACTGTGCCCAATAGAATTAGGTGATAACTAGCGGCGAGTGAGTATCATTACCTGCTTTCCTTGAATGAATATCAGAAACACAATGTTACCCACAAGTAGCCACGGTCGAATGCAGGACCGGTGATAATCCCAAGGGAAAAATTCAGGAAGATTTGGATTCCTCCGATCCATCTAAAGCGGGAGATATTTTCAAATCGAAGCGTGTAGAAGAATCGCATAGAGGAGCTTACCCAATGTCACTTGGACTCGACCTAGTGAGGTACTGGCGTGCGTAATAGTCCTGATATACTCCAAACGCATTTATGGATCTGGTTTGAGGTTTGGTCCATTAGCAAGTCGAACAGATATGAGTGAAAATTCGATGCGTACCCAAATGTCACGAATTGAAAAAGAAATCTAGAAGGATATTCATGAGGATCATCGCCACTGCGAGAAACTTGTGTTTCCAAGCCCACTCACGAGCCAAGAACAGCCAACCACGCTTGCCGTCCACCGTCTGGAAATTCATCCTCCGGTGAGGTTTGAATTTCCTGGGCAGAAACCTTTTCTTCGTGTTTCGTTTTCTCAGTTTCCGTGTTTAGTGATTCGCTTTGCGTGAGGCTCCCAGTGGTCGCTCCGAGTTCCTGATCGCGAGCTTCATGAATATTTTCCTGCCCAAGCATGATAGGAGTTCGTATGAAGTTCAGCTTTTGATTGTTCGTGCGGGTTTAGGGAAATTTTCGGGGCTCAAAGGTAGGACTGAAGACGGCATCCTACCTTCATTTCCGAGCTTTATGTTGGGATGAGTTGGTGCCTCGGGGATCTCTGCCGGAAAGGTCGCGTCTATGGGGGGATATCCACGACGGCCTTGCACGGGATCACGGAAGCATGCCCCTGGCCAACTTGGCAGTTTGTCAGATTTTTTGAGAGCCGCAAAATGGTACACCACGAATGAGAATTCATTGTGAAAAATCCAGAATCAATTATCAGCTTTAGAACGATATAGATTACTGTCGCAAAATGAATTCTGGAGATGGGTTACTTACTACTAATGGTCGCCAGTTTTGATAATGCAGGAGCGGGGTGGCGGAGTCATTTTAGAGAAATCGTCATTGTACTGTGATGCTTCCCCCTCCTCCTCAAGGTACTAACCTCGGCCAGCAACCTTACTGCCCGAGGCTGTATCGCCGAAGACCCTGGAGGTTTACATATTAGAAAGGAATTGAAGGAAATCACGCTCAACCCATCGGCTTTGAAGGTAACCGGAATATATTTATCTGATTACATTTTTGACCTTTTAACCAAAAGATACATCAGTCCTAAATTATCGGAAATATGTAAAGGGATAATGTCGTGATTGCTCACCGTCTCCACTTCGACCCGGCATAAATCATCATTTTCAACTGGTCAATCCTCGACCATGACTATATTTGGCCAACATTTCTGCGAGTTTATGCTCGTCTTCCATGGTCCAGGGTCCACAGTATCGTTCTGGGTCAGAGCTTCCGATGAATTGGTCAGGATATCCAGATCCGCCACTGCCAGGATATAGGTCTTCGAACATCATTGCGCTGTCATCACCTGAAAAGGAAAAATCTTGCTCAAAAAACACAGCGTCAGGGACTTGAACCAGAGTATCGTGTTGTTGATGAATGGTTTCCTCCTGGATTCTGGACGCGTGTGCGTTGTGTTCGAGGTTTGGATGTGGAATGGTGACCGTTGGTTGATCCGCGGTGGCGGACGCGCATGATGTCGACGAAGAGAACGAATTGTTGGATTCAACGCTTCGAGACTCCGATTTCTGGGCAGTCCTGTTCGCTGGCTGGTGGTGACGCATGTCCTTACGAGAAATATCGAGGACACCACTCAAGTCCACGTCTTCCGACATCCAATACTCTTCTAGGATTGCGAGGCCCGTCCAGTGAATTCTCGGGCTCTCAGTTTTTCCGTCATGAAAATTTGAAGGAATAGAAAAGTTGTGGGGTTTCTGTGTTGGACAAATTAATAACAAACGCGACTATCGAAGGAGTCTCGACTCACGGTAGGTGCCCCGCCAGCTCCGTGGATATTTTGCGGCGAGTAATGCTTTCTCGGTCCTTTTCGCTTCGGTTCCATCGCATTCGGATGGTTTGTCTGTTATCTGGCTGCTGGAAAAGCTTTGAATACCTATTATGAGAATATGGGTGAAGAAACGATGGCCAACACACCTCATTTTCCCACTTCCAGGGTGAATGTTAGGGATTGACGACGGGACTTCAATTATGTACGGAGTCACTGCGAAATGCAGGGCTGAGTCGACTATTTGAACCCTCCCTGAGGTAAGGCTATTTCCCGGCTAGTCAATTCGGGACACGGAAATTGGGCGCGAATTGATTTGAGCAAGAAGAGACTTGAGCATTGGAAATGCGACTCAAGTTCTCAGTAGCACTTGGCCTGAACAATACGAGACGTAGGCTCAAGAATAAGTAAATCATGAACTGGTAGGCGTAGCTGCATGGGTCCTTTCAGCCATTCGGCGTCTTGGAGGTTGACTAATTCACACAACATTGAGAACTTCAGGCGGTTGCACCTGCTCATGCAAAACCTTCTGCTGAAGTGTATCAAATCATGAAATGTATATGCGATTAGGGGCATGGTCGTCAGCATACAGCAGGTTTTGTGGGCATAAAGATACAAAAAGAGGCGCTCAGAACTAAAGAATTCGAAGTCAGTAAAGGCGTGGCAGAAGGTGGAGTATGATGACGCACTCTCAGCGGTTGGAAGAACCACTTGTTCTTTCCGCTCGTGTAACGATCCTCGAACAACTTCTTGACCACCTTCTTCGCATCTTCCCTTTGTGATGGCTCCTTGAAGGACTCGCTGGTCACGGATCCCTTGAGGGCCTCCAGTTCAAGGGCATAACGTGTAGGGAACAGGTGCGAGTAGTTGATAACCTAAACGATGAGATGGATATCGTAATGCCCAATCCCAAAAATATATAAAACGCACCTTGATGAAGGGCTTTACTTTGCTTCGGTGGGCCAACTTCTTCTGACCCATTCGCCGGGTAACTTTTCGGGGGTAGCGCTCGATTCCGGCAACGATGGCGTGGGGGAAAGGTCGGTCCTTGGAACCCTCATCCAACTGCTTGATGACGACAACCTTTTTGCCGGCTTGACGACCTTGGAGGACGATGGCAACCTGAATTCGTTCATAAGATCAAAGTACCGTTCTGTCAATGATACTGCATACCTTGCCAGGCTTGTATACTGAAGGATATCGTCAGAGGCATGCTCACACAACGAAGGCGACGACATCGAGACACACCTTTGACCATCTTGAACGGCGACGAGCTCTTGATTACTGGTGTTTGGGTACAGTGAAGGGAAATTGTTGGACTTCGGCAACTTCCGAGGTGGCTTGCTAGTTGTACAGATAAAGTTCACGCACACTGTCCAAATGCGGTTGATCAGGTCTGGTCGTCGAGAAAGGAAACAAATATTCTATTTAGATGCAGGTACAACTCTTGTCTTGCACTTGCCAATTTGAATGTTACAGTATTAACCCAACAGAGTTAGACTCACCCTGCAATTCGCGGCCAAGTTGGCAAACGAATTCGGAACGACGGTTGCCCGATGCGCGGATGAAATCCTGAAGTTTATGTTGCTCTCTGAACGCGTCATTCGTGGTCTCGTCGTTTACCCCTTCCATTGCATGTTAGACTAATTTCCAATTCACCCCCTATCTTGTGTCTAATCCTGTCAAAGAAAGTCAGACCCTGGACTTTGAAGTTTATGGTGGCATGGCCGTCGCGCTTGCCTTTACGGCGCTTGCCAGCTTCCGCAATCCTTCTTGCTGGCGAGAGCCTTCGCGTTATCACCGTTCCCGAGCCTGATGTGTCAAGAGGCTCCCTTTAGGCCAGGCTCTAACCCACTGCGGACTTTGTGGTATCCCGACTTCCCACTGCAGTGATGTATCAAAGCTACTTGTCTTTGAGCATCCCAACTTGCGGCCTTCATTGTCATGTCACCGCAATTTCCCAGCATATGTACACAGCCATGGGACTACGTAAAGTAAAATCATACTTTGTGGTCCATCGCAAGCCACGGCGCCTACCTAAGAGGCTTTTCGAATTGCCGCCTTTGCGCCCCCTACCTGAATGGAGTTGACTACTGCTAACGTTTGAGTTCTGCGCTATTGCTAATGCGGATCGTCCCACAAGAGATTCCAAAACGCCAAGCCGTGGTCGAATCAGAGCATCAACGTCCACCGCGTTCCCTGAAACCGCGCAGTTCCGTTATCATTAAATGCTTTGATTATTTTGGTGCATGACAATGATGACTGTCCGTCCAATACGGGTAGGTGCCGCACACTAGAAGCCCACCCCCACTCACAAGTCAACAGGTTCGGATGGGAAACCGGAGAATAATTTAAAAAATATTTTACATGTCAGTCCACATTTATGGAAACATAGACAGGGCACCGAGTTGACAGCTAGGCGAGTAAACAGCGGGCATTTTTGACCGCTTTCTATGTACGCGTTACCCCTAAGAATCACTTGCCGAGTCACAAAGAGAGAAAAATGCGATGCATTGTCCAAGGGTACCATTAGTATACGAGGCAACAAAAGTATAGGAGGGGAACGTGGCAAAAGAGTGGACACACGTTCCTTGGAATTTTAAAAGAAAGTGGAGAATATCAGATACGGGCTGGGGTTCAATGGTCTAGAGGGTACGAGGCGGATAGGGTGTCAGGTGTCCACAGAGCAATTTCTTCATCACTGCCTAGGTCTTCATCGTGATAGATCAAAGATTGATATTAACTGGGGGATTCCCAATCAGTGGAAGTTTCAATGAATAAGGAAATTAAGCTGGCTTACTTGGACTGCATCCAATGACGATGAGGCCCTCGAAGTGATTGTTCTCGCAGCACACTGGCTGTTGTTGGCTGGGGAAAAGAATTTCAGAGAAGCCCAAATCCGGGGATAAATTATAATATTTACCAGGAATTGTGACCGATGCCAACTGCAGAGAGAGGAGAGCAGGTAAGGCCAACTGCGACATCGGCAGGGACTACAAGGCCCAGGAGGCCAATGAGGAGTGCGGCAACCGGGTCGCTGGCATGCGTTACGGAGTTGCCTAAATTTTCATCAGAAAGGCAGCTTAGGAAAAAGGAAGAAAGAGTTGACGCACAGCATTGGACAGGTCCGGTATTGCAAGAGTTGGAGATGCCAGAGGGCTGGCTCCTTCGCGCAGCTACACACATCATGTCGGTCGGAATAAATAAGAGTGACGGTGAGGTGAAGCTTACCACCAACGGGCGTTCCGCGACGCGCAGGGGGCAAAGGAGGCAAGCCTCGGGCGAAGCGCTGCGCGTTCGTTTCAGAAGACCCTGCGTAAACTGCAGCGGCGCTTGCGAGGACAGCGAGTACAGCGGTGAATTTCATGACGCCTGAGACCTTGAAGGAAAAGTGGAAGATATGGGAAGGGTAAAAAGAGGTAGACGAAAAACCGGAGGACTAACCACTTTTCGGCTCGTCTGCTTTATATAAGTTCATCTATAGAAGCAAGAATTTGCTATTGATGCCGAATGCCCGATCCATAAATTTAGCGCTGTTGGCATTGAACATTCGAAGACCCTTATAATTACCTAAGGCCTTACTCCGCTTGAAGCTCTGTCCATTAAAGCCCCTTTCCAACTGGTAGATAACACCCAGGTTGACCTTTTCCTACATCGCCATCTCCCAACTTCACAGTACATAACTTTTTGTCTTGGTGTACCCAAGGTCGCCCACCAAATGTCAATCTTCTCGTCATTTTGTGCAGGGTCAACAGGAATCCCTGAATGAGAAGCCTTACGAAAGGGGTTTTAATCTTCACTGCCGAAAAAAAAAGCTAACGTTATCGTCAACATCCTTACTTATTATGTATTCCGCAAGGGCCTTGGCAACCGCCATCTAGCCTTGGTAAACTTTGCCTTTGCAGTATCTTCACCGCTTTAAAATTTATTTTGGATCCAGAGTGCAGATATCCCTTGTCTACAGTCTTGCGCGACGTAAGTCCTCTCAAGCTCCACCTGCCATCACGGGTGTCGTGGGCATTCACACGTTCCAACAGAAATGATGACAGGTCTTCGGCGGTCAGCGCTGGCAAGGGATGATTATTCGGTTCACGTTCTGAAGGTTCGGGACAGTACTTACATGGGGCAATCAATTTTGACATGACAAAGAGGGGTGTTCACCAAGGGTTCACCGCAAATCCATGGTATCGTCCCCTGGAAACATAAGCTTTGTACCCCAGGCTTGAGCTGGACGTTTGAATTCAAAGCGTGGGACGGTGTCCACTGGGACGATTCTTAATCTTACAGTAATACAGTTCGAAAACGGAAGCCCAAACAGCTCATACGGTTGAAAAGGGTTACTAGAGATATAGGTATAAGCAACGTCTTTTGAAATAGAATGTGAGGAGAGGAAATGCTTGGCCATGCCGTACAGGTGGATTAGTTCCTAAGACAAATTCCATCTTCGAAGCAAAACTTGCAATTGTATTGCCCTAAAACTTCCATCAGAAGTTCCCATGGCGCAAAGTAGATAAGGTAGGGGACATCCATGTGCAACCTACGTCACGTGCCTTTTGTGACACCATCCAAATTGGGCGAACATTGGTAAAAACCGCGTCCATAACCTCTTGGAGCGCGTCAATGGAAATTCGGGTCCCAACGTTTTGTAGATTAGCATTCTGTTAAGTAATTGGTTAAAAAAATCGCGCCAAAAGAGCAAAAATGAGAGAGGAGATACAGATTTACACACCAAAGTAGGCTGATTTTGGCTGATATCGACCCTGTCTACCCTCTGACGCTTGCCTCACATGCTCAAACGACCTGGACGCGTCCTAAATCGACTTGGAAACCTTGCTAAAGGGGCAAAGCGTCTCTTAGAACATTTATCTCCGCGAAAAAGTGTTGGGGATATGCGAAGCGGCTCTACCATATGAGGCCTGAGTCCTCAAAGGAGGACCAGCTCGAGATTAATGCCTTGGAATGCCTGGATGCTATCCCAATTGAGTTGATGAGAAGGTATGGCTATTAAATCTGATCTTATCAGTGATGTTTTTATCAAGATCCTAGATTTGCCAACCGTTCTCGTCGATTTATGGATGCATATGCCCGTGGACTCAATGGGAGACAGGAAGCTTGGGCTGCAAGAAAATACAAGGGCCACCGAGTGCTTCCTGAAAGCCTCATGCGTGATCTTGATGCTTCAAAGGTACTTTAGATCACTCTTGTATTGTATTTTTGCATCTCCTCCATCAGTTTATATTCGATTACTCTGATTTTTCGAAAATGTGTTCCAGATATGTGGTTCAAAAGAATGTTGGGACCAGAATTTTTATTAAGTTGTTCTAACCTTTATAATTCCTCTCGCAACTGGTTTCATTCCCGTTTTGGATGAATTGTCACGGAAAATGTAACAGCACGTGACGTAGGTTGGACATGGATGTCCCCTACCTTAGAGGATGAGGTCTGTATTAGTATGTATAAGCTGGAGCCGCGACAACACATCAAGGGAGGGATCAAATGAAGTGGATGTAAATGAACCTGTAAGAAAGCTAGTGGATGATTTGAAGGAATCACGTCGAAGGCACTCAAGTCCCGACTCTCTGCGCTAGACTCTCCGGGTGGCAAATGCGATGGGGACGGCTGGGCCGCTCAAAAAGTGAAGAGACCAGGAGAGCAAATTTCTCAGCCTAACGGCGGCTCGTCGTCGCACGCAAGTGGCGTCGATCTAGCGCGTTCTCGATCGCGATCAGCTAGGCTCCAGTATATCCCATTGAACGATATTCGTGACCGGGTGTAACAGCAACTGTCTCTGTAGTTGGCAGGCGCAAGGTGGACATGACACTACCGATGGAGGCACCAAATATATGTGCTTATGGAATCAGCCCTGCAATGGCTCGACGCGAATTTTAAACACTGAAAGCAGGCAGCTTGGGGATGCCAGCGAACCACATAAATATTGAACGACATGACCCGTACCGGCACTGATAGTATGATTCCCCATCGACACAAGCAACTTTCTGCTAGAACTCGAAGCACCAGGTAACTTCCCGGAGATTACAGCAAGACACATCGACGACAGAACAGAATTGAAGTAGAGCGCGCTGAGATCGGAGGCAGCGGTTAGCATGAGTCCTAGAAGAATTCCTGCACAATAGAGGGTCCATTCAACCATATCCTTGGATGCTTGAAATTTGAATGATGAAACGGCAAAAGAAAGGAAAAGAGGAATTTGTTGTGGTATATTTGGAGCAGGGGTTATCGGAGTTCAAGATTTTGCAGAGCCCAACGGCGCCTGCTCTTCTCCTCCGTCCTATTCGACACGACAAAGCGTGTCATAGAAGTAACCGAGTTCTTCTGCTGGAGTAATCGTACGGATCTAAAATGGTGCGCGGAATGTGCGAGAGTGAGGCTGCTTAGTTTGCTGAATCATCTGTAAAAAAAAAAAAAAAGTCGTCCCTCCATTTCTGCCAAGAATGCAACAACCTGCTTTACCCAAAGGCTGACCCGCAGAGACGCATAATGGTCTACGGATGTCGGATATGCCAGTACGACGAGCTCGTGGACAACAAATGCGTTTACAGAAACGATTTGCTGACGGTTACAAAGTACGTATTACGGCTCATACTTGCTATTTCCCATGAACACATCTTTCAGAGAACAAGTCGGTATCACGACGGATTTGGGCGCAGATGCTACGTTGGTACGATATCCAACATTGTATGAATAGGTCCCGAGTCTCATTCCCGTCCAGGCTCATTCAAATATTTCATGCCCACGCTGTGGTCACGATGAGTCAGTTGATGCGATATCGCCTATCTGCGTTTATTAACTTTTCTGCAGTTCCGTCTTCTATCAAGATCAATCAAAACGAAAGGAGACGCGGATGATTCTATTTTTCGTCTGTACCCAGTGTAATCACAGTTTCACGGATCCGACACTACCAACCGACAGTCGCCCGGAAATGGACGATGGCTAGGAGGGAAAAGCCGCGGGTACCTCGTATATTATAGATAGTTTTCACTTTTGGTGAGTCGGTGTATTGTTACTTCTCCGGATGTCGTTAACCGTTCACAGATGCGATGTATATTATTAATGACGACATTTAAAAAAACCTCATGACTGTTTCCTTACCCCACAAATGGTTTTTTCACTGGTCAACCGACTTGTCCCTTTAACATTTGATTGGTCCATTCTGACAATCCGTAAGCACACGGTGCTTATTGCTTTATCTTTGAAGCGGATATGAAACATACACGCTGTCCTTCCCTCTGCATCTCCACTTGTCCCTAGAGTTTTCTCTCAGCGATCATTGAGCAGGCTGCGGAACTCGGAAATGGAAATGTGCAGCACCAGCCGCCGGAACTGGGTTCAGAGCTGCTTGACTTACCGATTCCGGTGCCTAGAAAGCACGGAATTATTTAACTTTTTTCTTTCTCACTTGTCATTCCCAACATAAAACGGTGGGCTTCATCGTTTCTGGGGTTATTCTCCATATTTCCTGGACCTTCTCTACGAAACGCTGATTGTTCCAGAGTATGTCCACTTTTCATCAACCATCGGCCCGAGTTGTTTATCGCCCAAATGGTAGATGTCATCCTTGGCGTTATCTTATCAGGAGGATCCTGGACTTGAAAAACAGATCGCCCGCGCAGAGACTCAGGATTCAGTGATCGAAGATGTAACAGTCGAAGAGAATGCAAAATTTCCGGAGGGTGGTACTCAAGCTTGGATGGTTGTTATCGGGGTGTGAGTGACTCTGAAAGTTTATGACGATTATAATGACTCATTTACCAATTCTCAAAGCTTCCTTGTCCAGTTCTCCACCTTTGGGTATATATTTCCCAACATGTGCTTTGTTCTCGTCTTGAAAATTTCTTCATAGATACACAAACGCCTATGGCGTCTACAATGGTAAGCACTTTAGCCTTACATCGACATATGTCCCCTGATCCTTTGAAATGGAGATTACTATGTTCGCGAATACCTCGCGAATAAATGCACCTCGGCGCAAATTAGGTAACTGGATTTCTTCCGTTTTCCGGTACGTTTTAACCCCCCCCTTTAGTTGGATAGGAAGCGTGCAACTCTGCATCATCCTCTCCGTCGGTCTCTTTTCAGGAAGAGCATTTGATGCAGGTTACTTGTACGTCTTTCGTTATGTTCTGTTCCGTTCTATTGGCAAATGCCTGAAATCAACTCTTTCCGACAGTTATCATCTTATGATTGGGGGTTTTGTTCTCTTCGAATTTTGTCTCTTCATGATCTCGATCTCCAAGCCGGAGCAGTATTATCAGGTAATTGGTTTGTACCACTTGCAGAGTGGTGCTGTCTCATTGACGTATCCGAAGTTATTCTTGGCCCAAGGATTTGGGATGGGTATAGCCACCGGAATTATGTATATTCCAGCGCTCGGAATCGTATCTCATTATTTCCAGAAGCGACGCGCGCTAGCGATCGGGCTCGCTACATCCGTAGGTGCCTTGCCCCTGACGTGTCCCGTTTACAACTCAAAAGATGACGTAGGGTTCTGCATTCGGAGGGGCGATCCACCCCATCATGCTAAACGCATGGTTTCACGGCACTCTCGGATTTCACTCGGGCGTCAGAGCTAGTGCGGGGCTGACGGGCGGACTAATGATCATCGCACTTTTTTTGATGAAGCCACGGTACCCAGTGAACGGAAAGAAGGCGAGCAGCACACTACGCTACTTCCGGGTCTTCTTGCAAGACTTTCCCTACGTGATCATGATTCTAGGGTGAGCCAAACGCTATGTTGCATCGGGACCTGAATTCACAATCAGTTCGGTTAAAACAGGACATTCCTCACGCTCGCGGGTTTATACTATCCAATATTCTTTCTGCAGCTTAACGCCATTAAGAATGGAATGGACCCCCATCTGTCATTCTACACAGTGTGTCTTTTTTCTTTCTGCCCAGTGATGAGCACGATTCACACCTTTCGATATTTCCTAGCTTGCGATTTTAAATGGGGCGAGTGGCCTGGGCCGCGTTATTCCGAATTTACTGGTCTACAGGCTGGGTGCTTTCAATATTATCACCCCTTGCGTTTTTCTCGCGTCCGCCCTCGTGTTCTGTACTCTTGCCATCAAGGACGTGGCAGGTACAATGGTTTTTGCTATTTTGTATGGATTTTTTTCTGGATCTTGTAAGTGGATCCTCGACACCATCGAGCGTGGTTGTGATATTAATGGTACCAGATGCGAGCGTCTTTCCCCCCTTGGTCGCCTCAACGGCGGACACGGACTCTGAGATAGGCGCACGATTGGGTGTTTGCTTCACCTTCACAGGTCAGGCAAATTCTTCGAATTTGGCAACGCGCGCTGATATGTTAATAATCTGTTACTCAATCAGGTTTCGGGGCACTTATCGGTATGTCTCATTAAACTTGAAGAACAAATGTTTAAGAGATTTACCTCCTTGACAGGAACTCCAATTGTTGGCGCTCTTCTCTCCGACTCATTTGTGTGGTGGAGACCTACGCTATTTTCAGGACTAAGCATCTTGAGCGGAGCGGCCTGTTTTTCTGTGTCGCGTTACCTATTCTCCAGGAGAAGGAAAACCCAATGGCTTTGAAGATAGGCCGTATTGTATCACACGAGCGACACTCCAGAATTCTTAGAATCGAACATCATCACGGACTATGGGATAATATGATAATACACTTTGATCGACACTCTGAATCTCTCCGTTGTTGTTTACTTGCCCTAATGACGTGTGTGGAATTCTTTTTCCTTTTGCCACTTTAAAATAGGCGCTTGCAGCCAGTGTCGTGCCAGTTCCATAACAGTTGGGACAGTTAGGAACAGTTATATTTCGGATAGCTGTTAAAACGTTAATGACTGTTAAGAACTAGAACTTTAACGGTAACTGGAACTCATGACTCTAGTTACTAACCGCACAACACTGCTTGCAGCCATATATGGGTCGACAGTGTCAACACATAAACTATCCGAGAGGTACGTTCATGAATCACGAACCGGTGGGCGTAGCTGCATGGTTATTTTCAGCCATTCGAACCACATAAATATTAAACGACACGACCCATACCAGTAATGATGGTATGATTCTCATCGACACAAGCAACTTTCTGCTAGAACTCGAGTCAGCTCGAGTCCGAATCACGGCGAAGCACCAGGTAGCCCAGGGATTACAGCAAGACACTCGACAACAGAACAAAATTAACGATAAAGTAGAGCATCCTGAGAGTGGAGGCACCAGTCAGCGCGAGTCCAAGAAGAATTCCTGCGCAGGGTCCATTTAGGGATATCCTCGTGGCCGATAGTTTGCAGTGTGAACTCAGTCATTGCTCAGTCAAAAGAAATTTTTATTGTGGTATATTTGGAGCAGTGGTTATAGGAGTTCAAGATTTTGCAGAGCCAACGCCGCCTTCTCTTCTCTTCCGTACCATTCGACACGATAAAACGTGTTGCAGATGTAACCGAGTTCTTCTACTGGAGTAACCGTATACACCTAAAATGGTGTGCGGAATGTGCGAGAGTCAAGCTGCTTAGTTTGCTGAATTATGTGGAAGTCATACCCTGTCAGCACTGGCAATACTACATGCATTGGTATGATATTCATGTTGAAATCAAATCGGTAAGCGTACTCGTTCGCGAGATCACATCAACGAGATAAGATAAAAGATATGATTTCCGGTTGTCCCTGATCTCTTCAGAGGACAAACGGATGGGTAGCTATGATACATGTCCTTGTATATATACTGTAGACTACAAAATAAAATGGGGTAAAGGCAAAATACCCCGAAGAACAATAAAGATAGGGAATGTACCTTGAATCCGGAGATCGGGCGCATTGCGCATGCTCGCACAGCCTCCTGAAATTCCAACAATTCAACGCTATGAATAGTTCCTGATTCTCATTCCTGTCCGGGCTCATTCAAAATTTTCATGCCCACGCGTATATTAACCTTTCTGCAGTTCTGTCTTCTATCAGGATCAATCAAAACGAAAGCGAAAGATTATGTATATTTTCGTCTGCACCAAGGGGGTGTCGGGATTAAAAAGCGACACCTAGGGTCAATTTTTTTCTTTCAGTGGTGAGAGGCCAACCTACCTACTACGTAATCAGGCACAAGTCTATATATGGTAATTATTACATCATCAATATCTTGATTTTTCCCCCCCAACTTTTATTGAACAGCGAACAGAGCTTGCACACTCAATTTATAAACATTATAAATGATATTTCTGTACGTTCTGTGAGTTAAATCAATAATATACAAGCCGAAATATGCTGGTCCACTGTGCATTAAATATCAGTTGCGTGTGAAAACTGCTGATTTGAGAGAGATATTGATTTCTTGAGGTAGAACTGGGTTTTTCAGAGCTCTCCTACCCCAATTAAACTTATTTTGAACCCTTTATGTCATTTGGACCGTTCATATTCAATTTTTACATGATTTTGGGTGAGGTCCACTTTTTTTTTTCAGGCCTGGCAGCTGGACCTACCTACCACCCTCCGGTCCGGCATTCTAATCCCGACACCCCCTTGGTCTGCACCAACTTCACGAATCCGACACTACCAGCCGACAGTCGTCTGGAAATGGACGACGGCTAAGGGGAAAATGCCTTGGGTACGTTGTACGTTATGTTATGTTTATATTATTGCCCCTCCGGATGTTGTTAACCCGTTCACAGATGTATGTTATTAATGACATTAAAAGCCTCATGATCGTTTCCTCACCCCACAAGTGTTTTTCTCATTGGTCAACTGACTTGTCCCTTTATCATTTGACCGATCCATTCTAACAGTTCGTAAGCACCGTGTGCTTATTGCTTCATCTTTGAAGTAGATGTGAAACATTCACGCTGTCATTCCCTCTGCATGGCATTATATAACTTTCCTTTCTCACTTGTCATTTCCCAACGTAAAGTGGGTTTCATTGTTTCACGACGCCCTGGGGTTATTCTCTGTATGATTCCTGGATCTTTTCCACGAAACACTGATCGTTCCAGAGTATGTCCACTTTTCATTACTCATCCGCCCGAATTGTTCATCGCCCAAATGGTAGGAGATGTCATCCTTGGCATTATCTTATCAGGACGATCCGGGACTTGAAAAACAGGTCGCCCACCCAGAGACTCTGGATTCAGTCGTTGGAGATGTAACAACCGCAGAGAATGCAAATTTTCCAGAGGGTGGAGCTCAAGCTTGGATGGTTGTTATCGGGGCGTGGGTCGATTCTGGAACTTTATGATGCATATAAAGACTCATTAACTGATTCTCACAGCTTCCTTGTCCAGTTCTCCACCTTCGGGTATACGTTTCCCAACGTGTGCCTTGTTCTCGTCTTGAAAAATTCTTCATAGATACACAAACGCCCACGGGGTCTACAACGGTAAGCACTTTAGCCTTACATCGAGTTATGTCCCCTGATCTTTTGAAATGGAGATTAATATGTTCGCGAATACCTTGCGAATAAAAGCACCCCGGCGCAGATTAGGTAGCCGGAATTCCTCCGTTTTTCGGTACGTCTTGACCCCCTTCAGTTGGATAGGAAGCGTCCAACTCTGGATCGGCGAGTCCGTCGGTCTCTTTTCAGGAATAGCATTTGATGCAGGCTACTTGTAGGTCTTTCGCTATGACATGTTGCTTCTGTTGGCAGGATGCCTGAACTCAGCTCTTTCCACCAGCTATCACCTTATGATTGGGGGTTTTATGCTCTTCGAATTTTGTCTCTTCATGATCTCGATCTCCAAACCGGAGCAGTACTATCAGGTAATTGGCTTGTACCACCTGAAGAGCGGTGCCGTCTCATTGACGAATCCAAAGTTATTTTTAGCCCAAGGACTTGGGATGGGAATAGCCATCGGAACCATGTATGTTCCAGCGCTTGGGATCCTATCCCATTATTTCCAGAAACGACGTGCGCTAGCCATCGGGCTCGTTACATCCGTAGGTTCCTCTCCTCTGATGTGTTCCATCTACATACAGCTCAAAGTATGATCTAGGGCGCTGCATTCGGAGGGGCGATCCACCCTATCATGCTAAACGCATGGTTCCATGGCCCTCTCGGATTTCACTCGGGCGTCAGAGCTAGTGCGGGGCTGACGGGCGGACTAATGATCATTGCGCTCTTTTTGATGAAGCCGCGGTACCCAGTGAACGGAAAGAAGGCGAGCAGCACCCTACGCTACTTCTTGGTCTTCCTGCAAGACTTTCCCTACATGATCATGATTCTAGGGTGAGCTAAACGTTATGCTGCATCGGGACTGAGTCCATAATCAATTCGGCAAAAACAGGACGTTCCTCACGCTCGCGGGTTTATACTATCCAATATTCTTTCTCCAGCTTAACGCCATTAAGAATGGAATGGACCCCCATCTGTCATTCTACACAGTATGTCTTTCTTTCTTTTTCTCATAGTGAGCATGATTCACACCTTTCGATATTTGCTAGCTTGCGATTTTGAATGGGGCGAGTGGCTTGGGCCGTGTTATTCTGAATTTGCTAGTTTACAGGCTGGGTGCTTTCAATGTTATTATCCCTTGCGTTTTCCTCGCGTCCGTGCTCGTATTCTGTACTCTTTCCATCAAGGATGTGGCAGGTACAATGGTTTTTTCTATTTTGTATGGATTTTTTTCTGGATCTTGTAAGTGGATCCCCCACTCCATCGAGCGTAGTTATGATATTAATGGTACTAGATCTGGGCGTACTTCCCCCCATGATCGGTTCAACGGCGGACACGGACTCTGAGATAGGCGCACGATTGGGTCTTTGCTTCACCTTCTCAGGTCAGGCAAATTCGTATTGCGCGCTAATCTGCTAATAATAATCTCCCGCCCAATCAGGCTTCGGGGGACTCATCGGTATATTGCATTAAACTTAAAGAACAAACGTTTAACAGGTTTACCTCCTTGACAGGAAGTCCTATTGTTGGCGCTCTTCTCTCCGGCTCATTTGTGTGGTGGAGACCCACACTGTTTTCAGGACTGAGCATCTTGGGTGGAGCGGCCTGTTTTTTTGTGTCGCGTTACCTATTCTCCAGGAAAAAGAAAACTCAATGGCTTTGAAGATAGGCCAGGAAGTAGGTAGCGTATCACACGAGCGACCCGAAATTTTTAGAATCGAATATCGTCATGGACCATGGGATAGTGTTCGTGGTAATCACCTTGCTTGAAAAGTAAGGTCCCCCACGTTGTGAATGGCCCGTTCCGGATGAGATGACACAGGAACAAACAAGATTCGCAGGGGAGAAGTCGTCTTTGAAAGTTGTTTCATTTTGTCCTTGTTAGTCTGAGAAGCCCATGTCACGGTTGCAGTAAAGTTCCGAACTTCACCCCTGCTTTCCAAATTCCCCGGTCCATTCCTTCGATGTTCGTGTTGTTCCTAAGTATGAGTGTAATATCCAAATCCCATCTCAAAGAAGGGACCAATACCTTGGAATGATATGTTGCTCAAACACGGTGCAGTAACCACAAACATCAATGCAGTCTCGAGCGTCACTAGAGGGCCTGGGGCCGGGATAAGGTGATTCATCGTTTCAATCGATTCATAGCATGAGTCGCGGAGTGAACTCACTAATCATCCCTTGACTCCAGATTGACATTTATTTTGGTTTCTTGATCCATTCTTTTTAGCCTTATCATTTCTGGAGAGTCTCTCGTTGAGAATCCTGCAAGGCTGCACCCTGTCATCTCGTCCTGCAACCTTCACACGTGCACATAGCGGAACTTCTTCAGTTTTCGACAGTCTGTCCTCGGTATGAACAAGGTATATCCTACAGCTACTAGTATTTCTCGTGGAGCTGCAATGTTTTGCCAGAGCAGCCTCATTCAATTTCCATCGCTCCTGTGCGGTGTGATAAGAATTACATGCACCACTCCATGGTTCAGTTGAGAAGTCGGGAACATCTTGTTCCTTGTTAGTGAGACCCTGTATTTGTACCTCGCTTATGTCCTTCTGACTCCTCATCAGTGCAACTTCCTTTTCACAACCTCCTCAAGATATCCGAGTCTATCCACACCGGATCTTGGACTCGAACTTGTTCCTGGAGGATCACAATGGTATGTTGAAGTGAAAGTCTGTCCCTCCATATACCTGGAGGCTGGAGGCAATTCTTGGACCTTGTCATTTTGACTCAAAACTATTAGATCCTAACGATTCCTAAGGGACCACATTCATGTACCTAGTCTACCAACAATTTATGAATTGATTGAACCAAGCAAGGTGTTAAGCCGACTTTAGTCGGCCCTTCATATGATAATACACTTTGAATGACATTCTGAATCTCTCCATTGTTGTTTACTTGTCCCGATGCCGTGGACCAACCGTGGACACTGTTGCGGGATGGAATTTTCTTTCCTTTTGCTACTTGAAAATCAGTGTTTGGAGCCATATATATGGCTCGAAAGTGTCAATAAAAGTATGCATTAATATTGTCAACGTCCAGTCAATGTCCGTTCAGATTCTCAGGGCCCGTTCCGGTCACGTGTAGAGGGTGGCATTTCCCCACAACCGCTCATTTGAATCTTAATTCTCGACTCCCACCGTCTCCAGACGTCAACAAGTCCAAACGTCGGCCTGCCCTCAAAATTGCAGTTTTCCTGCATATCCTATTTGCCGCGATGGCCTCCCAAGAAGATCAGAGCGCGTCTAACCAGCTTCCGACTTTTGGCGCCAGCCCACACGCCGAACTCTTGTCTTCGAAGTTTCTTCGTAAAACCAAGTTTCGACGAAAATCTGGGGTTAATTTTCAACCAGAAACATCCTCTGCGCCTGATGAAGCTGCGGGCCTAGAAGGAGAGCCACCTGCATCTGCCCTTGTGGAAGAAACTCCTGGATCGCCCTACTCTCCCGAAAAGAAATTATCTGACAACCCTGGGACGGGTTCAGACGCTTCTAGCACAGCTTCAACACCAAAAGAAGCTACAGAGGAACCTGCACCACCCCTACCTTCCATCTCATCCCCGTCGGATGCTACTTCTGCTCGCTCACCCCCGCTTTCCAATGCCTCCTCGACGCCGGCAAACGAGCTTGCGGTACCCATTGCTTCTTCCCCGACAGTTACCTCTCCACAATCCGCATCGACAGAAACTGATTCTGCTTCGGGTACAATACCTCTCTCATTCACATGTAGGTAGCTTTCCCTGGATGCTTTCGTCTTGTTTTTCGAAGCCCTTCCTCGACGAGTGCTAACTCTGGTCTAGTATCACCAGAAGAACTTGACCAAGCGAAGATTCTTGTTCTGGATCTCCTGGGTTGGGGTGTCGATGCTGAGTATCTTGTCACTAGCGGAGTCTCCCCCGCAGTGATTTTCCGGGTGTTTACGGATCTGAACCTCCAATTGCCAACAAATCTCGAGGTCTCCGATGAATTAACAGCTGTGGCTTACTCGTGGGGGCCGCTGCCAGACTTTTCAAAATCGATAGAACCAAACTCTTTAGTGTGTTTCTCCCGCCGTCTCTGTCATGATGGCCCTTTTATTGATTCAAAATTATGACCAGGTCGTAGAATAGTCAATTTATCTGGATTTGAAAGTGATACCAGGTCCTCGTCGATTTGAAATCGTCCTGTCGCGGTAGGGAATGGACTACCTACTCCACTGCTCCATCAAGTTGCCTCTCAAATCGATGTCGTGTCGTCCTGATGGAAAACTGTCGCCCTAGGGCCTCGGCATCAGGCGGGGATGGGAGTTTCCGGATATCGATATCAAGACATCTGCTATCCCAAACAATCATTTTGAATATGGCTGCACCCAGAAATAGACCCTTGCCCATCACTGGGAATTCTTTGTTCAGAATTTTGTCGATCTTGTACATGACTTCGTCATCCTTATCTTCAAAATAGGATGCCGTCGGGGCTCGATGGAGTGGCAGATGAAACTCGACCATCAACTTCTATTTTGGGAGACGAGAGAACACCTCAGGTAAGAGCTCGAAGGGGCCTGTGGTGAGCTTGAGGGATTTCAAAGACACGATCTACCTTGCGGAGGTCTGTATCGTGCTAAAGATCAACTATATTGCACAAATGGCCTTGAAATGGTCGAACTTGCGTCGATACGAACGTAACTCGCCCAATCCTTCCTCCTTCCCCCTGTTTATTCGAATGACCCTCGAGGAGGGGCCCTAATAGGCGCAGATCTTGACTTACATAAAGCCGCGATGTCTTCAATCTGGAGGTATCCAAGTGACTCTTTTAAATGTTCCAACGACCACCTCCGAAGAAATTGATTACTGAAAGTCGCCACTGCCAGTCCAGAAATCGATGGCGGCGGAGGTACTACAAAAAGTCCTAAATATTTTCCCATCCAGTTGGCTTGTAAAAAAGCGACCACTTGGGCACCACAAGATTATGGAATGAAGAAATTGGTCGATAGAAATTCCATCTGACGTTATCTCAGGTTATCTAGCTAATTAGGACGGTTACATAAGATCACACTCTCTTGTGTCAACCACCACCGTCATGGATTTGAAGCTTGAAGGCGGTACTTATCTCCTGTTAGAATCATGAAGGAATCAAGGTCATCTGCCATACCTTAACGGCAATGTCCAGTTTATTGCGACACCCATTCAGTCCTCAAACCGCCACCAATCTCCGCATTGTCTTGGAGCATACATTCCGTAGTCTTCCGACATAATCTTAGATTTCTGGCAGAAACCTATATCCCAGACCTCATTTTGGTATTTTGCGTATGGTGCATCATTGGGTAGGTAGCCCCACCGGGTTCCAATCGCAATCCTTGGTGAGCTTCACAAGGAAATTCCCAAGTTCGCAGTCCTTGTTTTTGCCCGTGACTTTGAATTTCAACTATAGATGGATTGTAATAAAGAAAGAAAATTTGAGCAAATGTGAACTAGAAGCTAGTTCTGTTGTGGTTGACAAAAAGGGCTAGTACATAAAGACAACGAGCTGTCATCAACGGTGACTGGTGATAAAGTGCCTTGTACCGTGACCGGCGGCAAGACATTCTCTTTTCCCCCAACGATATCAACAGAAAGATTCGCAAATCTATCATTTCTAACCAGAATATACGCCGGTAGTCCTCACTGAGCGTGCTGAAGCCCTCAGGACCAATGCGTTTCCGAACACTCGAAATCAGGTGGCACGACAGCAAGCCTATCTCCACCTGCGACTTCCAACCTCTTTCCTTCAAAAAGGCGCGTCCAGCAGTTGGACAGGAGAAGAACTATACAAGTCAAGCGTATAGATTAGCCACAGGCGGAGAGGATAACCATGTTAGAGTGAGTGGGGAGTTTAACCGTGTGGCGCGTCGGTGGGCCTCAGTGCATTTCAAGTAGATTTGGATGGTCCATCCTCACATTCGACCACCAAATATCGTGGCGGAGGCGGATTCCTCTAATGCCAATGCACCTCGACCACCAAGAGTGGAGTATCTTGCAACTTTGAGTCGCCATTCAGCTGCAGTCAACGTTGTGCGATTCTCCCCGAACGGTTCGTTCAAGCTCTTTTCACTCGAAAAATCGCCCTGAATTCGCGTTTTTTCTCCTTTCAAGGCGAGCTGATCGCGTCCGCTGGCGACGGTGAGCTGTTTTCGTCATTTCTAATGCGCCCAGTCCTGACCAAGGTCCTATAGACGGCATGATCATCATATGGGCACCATCATCCAGCCCACAAGCAGCAACCTATGGAAGTGATCTTAGTGCGGAGGATCTGCAACACGAGAAAGAATATTGGAAGCCGCGAACAACCTTTCGGTAAGTGTTTCATGAAGCACGTTTGCATGTCAATGCTCATACCACCCTAGCTGCACCACCATGCAGGTGTATGACCTGGCGTGGAGCCCAACTGGCGAATACATTCTTGCTGGAAGTACAGATAACACCGCCCGTGTTTTCACCTCTGCGGAAGGCGTGTTTGTTTCTTTATATTATTTGAATCGAAGTCCTGACGCCGTCCCTAGGAAAATGTGTATACGAGATTGCAGAGCATTCCCACTACGTGCAAGGAGTAGCTTGGGACCCATTGAATGAGTATATCGCTACTCAAAGCAGCGACCGCTCCATGCACATCTATCGCATCACTACCAAACCGGGAGGTGCATTCGAGGTGCATGCTGTTGGCAAAAACACCCGTATGCCACACAGACATGGCCACAGTCACTCTCGTACCCCAAGTGCTCATGGCGGGGTTCGCCCTCGGATATTTCGAAGAGAATCTACTGCTAGCGACGTTGAGTCCGTCTTCGCGCTCGATACCAACGAAGATGCCCAAAGTTCCACCTCAGGGTACGGAAAAGAAACCGGACCTTTGACTCCTGCCACCTCTGTTGGGAGCACTCCAGCGTTCATGTTTCCTCCGCCGCCCATTGAAGCTTCTTCACGCAGGTCGTCGTTCAGCTCCAATGCGCCGGGCTCTCCATCTCCTTTCAACCATGGTCGATATGGGCGCTCGCCTTCACCTATGCCACCTCTCCCTGCTATTCGGAGCCTCCCTTCCCCTTCTACAGCAGCATCGACGGCGCTATGGGCAAATGTGAAGCTTTATGGCGATGAAAGTTTCACCAACTTTTTCAGGAGGCTGACTTTCAGTCCCGATGGTGGACTGCTCCTGACGCCCGCTGGGCAATTTGAGGATCCTTCTGTGATCCCTGGTGTGTCGAAGACCGGCGAAGAGACCACGCCCGCACGCGGAAGGAAGGGTCATCCATCAGAATCTGCCTCCTCGAACCCGACATCCTCGGTCTACATTTATTCACGGGCTAACTTTGCTCGCCCGCCCATTGCACAACTTCCCGGGCATAAGAAGGCCAGCGTCGCTGTCAGGTTTTCTCCCATCCTTTACGAGTTGCGGCCAGGAGTGGCGTCGCCAGTTATATCTGCAGAACGCCCAGAATCCAAGAAAGGTGGCCCGCCCTCTGGTGTATTGGAAAGGGGTATGGGCGGTACGATGGACGTGGATGTGTTGGGCCCAGCTCCTATCACTGAAGGGCAGCAGGCTTCATCATCTTCCGCACCGGGTGGCGGGTTGACGACGACCCCTCAGCGTGCCGGAGCGCACCCTTTGATCGTCACTCCCACTCCACGACCCGCTTTTACAACGCCCAACATTCTGGCTACATCCCCGGCAATTTCACCTGTGGATTTAAGGCCTCCGACACCTGCTGCTTCGAAGCCCTCGACGCCGACTCATTCACAAACCCATAGTCAGCTGCAGCCTCATTCCCAAGGTCAGTCACATAGCCAAGGTAGCAATGGCGGCGCGATTCCTCAAACTGGATCGGTATTCGCGCTCCCTTATCGGCTGATGTTTGCCGTAGTGACAATGGACACCGTCGCGATCTACGACACCCAGCAATCTACCCCGCTTTGTCTGCTCACGAAGCTTCATTACGACGAGTTTACTGACTTGACTTGGTATGTTGAATTTAATTTTTTAAGCTGAGTTATCGCCAACTTTGTTCTTCCAATAGGTCGCCGGATGGACAAAGTTTGATTCTCTCCTCGCGAGATGGTTATTGCACACTCGTGGTATTCGACGACATACTTCCCGCCCATCATACCCAGCAACATACTCTCCAATTGCAGTCCATTGCTCATCACCATTCTGTGCCATTCACATTCCCTTCCAACAGCCACTACCATCAGCAATCAGCATCCACTCACTCTATGCCAGCTGTGACTCCATCATCAACAAACGTCAACCTCCCGTTGGTACCGACGGCCCCGCCCAGTCAACCGGTCAACACAAAGAAGAGGAGCGACCCGCCTTTGACTCCAGCTGCGAGTGTCGACGGCTCAGAGGGGGCGTACTTCCCGTCTTCCTCTGCCCCAGTTCCTGAAGAGACAATGACAACTCAAGGAGGGAGTTCGTTAGTTGGAGAAACGTCTAGAACCAGCGGCGGAGATAAAATCCAGGAACCCCCCAAGAAGAAGAGAAGAGTCGCCCTTGTGCACCATGTCGGCGACCCAGAATCATGACCTGTTCTCTAATATGTGGTATCCAGAGCGGGCGGTCACGATGTAAACGCAAGCCCTGTGCCACTGGTTTCTCACCCCATCTTCCTTTCTTCCTTTTCCTGTCTTTTTGTTGTATATGCATATTGGTCTCGCTTTATCTTATTACTTTACTTCAGATATCTATCCTATTGGCCGCATTTCATGTTTCTTGTCTTGTCATAGGTCGTAGTCTCTCGTTCTCGTTTTGCAAGCCTTTCTTTTCCGTATGTTTCCCTCTCGCCCGCCTACCCGTCCCTTCTTCCCGAATCCCGACATCGCGTCTCCGAGTCTGTCATCAAAACCTATCCACCAAAATACCTCTCACTATCTTATAGAGACTCATCGTAATTTTGAAACCCTCTTGTACAATATTGAATGGCATATACATACCTGCTTTGTTGTGTATCTCAACGGAAAGGTTGAAAATTTTCTGGCCGAGATGACCGAAAAACATTCCCGCTACCTTTAGGTAGTGGGTCTTAGAGACGTTCGAGAAAAATTTTTGGCAGTAAAATGCCCGATCGTACTCAAGCTGTGCACCTGACTAAGCAAGTACGTCATTCTTGTCTCATCGAATCCGCCCTATCTTCCTTGTAAAAAAAAACCATCATGCACTGCTGCTGGCATTACCGCACATGTTTTTCTGTCTAACGATGTCGTTCAGTCTCGCCTGTCTACGCACCTCGTTCAAACACATATCCCACGGAAGTCTCCCTCTTCTGTTGTTGAGATGGTTGTCTCCGCTTCCTTAAATTTAACGTCGTTCACCTGCGTCCTCAAGTTCGTCCTCGACCCTAGTCTTTATTTTTGCGACACAATCCTGGGACAATGTCAGAATGCTGAAATGTATGTACATTTCTATGTATTATAAATTTATCTTCACATATTAACAAAGCTAAGATCAACGGAGTGAATTGGTAAAGGTAGCGGGCTTTGCCGCTTGTCGGCCCTATCGTTATTCTTTTGAATTATATATATGTCAAATAAATAAAAAATATTTGGTTTGCCTCTGCTGTGAAGAGTTGGTGGTACAGTACCCCCTTATTGTGGTGAGTATATATTTGCCAGATGGGCCCCCCCCCGTCCGTCATCAATAATATCAACACCGGCAATGTCGACAATAATAACATTTCCAGTAATTCACGTAGCTCCGAGTCTGGGGACGATGAAGGTGAGCCCTATTTCCTGAATGGTTGGTTGCCGTAGGCATTGACTTCTCGCGCGATGATGACAAGCACGACCGCCCAGGAGACGCGAGAGGAGTGTGAGTGTGTCCTGCGCAAGGCGATTTACGACATAAGTACAGTGGCTGCATCAGGAAAACACCGCAGTGAAGCCCACCAAGAGGGCGGAGAAGAACAACATCTAAATAGAAAAGGGAGTGAGCAGCAGCGAGTCCAGACAGGGGTGATTATCTGCTCTTTGGTAGTGGATCCGTGGTGGGTGTTGGATACACATCAGTGATGGTGGCTGAGGCAGTGGGTGTTCGAAAGACATGGGGGAAATTGGTGAGGCGAGTGAGGGATCTTAGAAAACGTCTAGAGACCCTCTTTAAATGTACTTTTTATGTATTATTATCTGTCGCTGTTATGTAACCCGATAGTTTCTTGATAAATTGGCCGTCTCTTCTGAGCTACCAAGCCATAATATGAACCGCTGGTGGTCAGATTCTCTTCATTAGTTATGCTGACAAAGAGTCGGGGACTCGGCGCAACTGAGATTTGATCAATGCTTCCTTGACAGTCTTGACTCCGAGCCGCACAACACTGCTTCATATATCGTGATCGGTACAGTACAGTGGCCCATAGGCCCATAGTTTTGAAGTAGCTGGCTATTGCTGTTGAATCGGGATCCACAGTGCGGATGATGAACATTGAACTTGAACGTACCCTGGCAGCCGAGGTTGCTGGGAGTCAGTTGTCACTGTTTCGAGGTGAAGGCCCTGCCGCCTCATGGCACCCTATAACGTATTATCGATCGACGTTGATTCTTCGCGTATCGTGCGAATCGAGGTGGGGTTATGCCACCCTTTGTGCCCAACTGTGGCTCTTCAAACAAAATGTCATCATCGGAACACAGGTTTCTAGGACATGAACGTATTGAACAGCTGTGGCGACCAACCAAGCAAGTTTTCCATGACAATCATCTTTCTTTCGCATTCATATACTCATATATTGCACTGTAGGACTCGCTGGGAGGAAATAAGCCTTGCAAAGTGAGCACCACAACATCTAGTAAAATCTTTTTTATATATTCGGGTCCCCTTTATTCTAAATAGCAGCGAGAAAGTTCCTCCAACTCCGTCATCCGTTCTGTTCAGGTTTGTCCCACAATTCACCACAATCTCTGATACTCATCATAGAGACCAGTCCCCAACCAAGATTGTTCGCTCTGATTATTGGAATCAATTACTATGACAATGTCCGGGCACTTCGTGGGGCCGTGCCAGATGCACTTTCAGTCAAAAGATACCTTGAAGACAGCCTCAAGGTTCCAAGTGGACAAATACACACGCTCCTCGACGAATCAGCCTCACGTGCTGCAATCATCAAGGCATTCCTTAGTCTCCGAGACGATGGACGCATTGAGGAAGGAGACCCAATTTTGATCTATTACGCTGGTCACGGAAGCCAAATTGTGTCTCCGGAAGGCGAGGTGGGGAGCAAACTACAGGTCCTTTTGCCGCAAGACTACTGCGTGAGACACGAGAAATACGTTCCCGAGATTACTGATCGTACCATTGGAGCTTTGATTGCCCAAATCGCTGAGAAGAAGGGTGATAATATTGTCAGGCTCATCTTCGAGTTCTCAAAATAATGCTTACATATTTGCGTAGACCGTCGTATTCGACTGCTGCCACTCTGCATCTGGTACCAGGGGTGAAAATGAGGATGAATGGCCATCAGTTGGCGTTCGGTCTGTAGAACTTGGATCCAGCATTCACGACCAGGATGTGGATCGAGATATATGGGACTCTGGTCGCAGGCGTTCCGGCACTTTCCCAGACCTGCTCCGTGGAGGGTTGAAATCGCATATACTTATTGCTGCCTGTAGGTCCGATGAGCTGGCCCTGGAGGTCGATGGCCGTGGCAACTTTTCGACGGCGTTCCTGAAACTTCTTAATTCTATGTCACCCGATGAAATTAGATACTGTGATATCCTCAATTATATGGACATGATTCCCTAGTAAGTATGCTTGACTATTTCTCCAAATCAGTAATGGAAGCTGACTTCGTTACTATTCCAGTCAAAACCCCCAATGTGAAGGAGCGAATCAGAAAAGATACCTATTCAATTCCAGAGTTTCCACACATAATCGAACAGCTTTCAATCTCTCCCTAGAACAAGGCCAATTCATCCTGGGCGCTGGTGTGATGGCAGGAATCACCGAAGGGGCAGAATTCGCGGTTCATCCGAGCACGGACAGCTTGTTCAGAGATCCCCTCGGCATTTTGGTCGTTGAGAAATTGGGCCCTTTCTCGACCATTTTGAAGGTTCCTTCCGGTGGTTCAAACTTCGCACTCAGTCAACCTCATGCCGTCGCTTTGCAGACCAAGATGGGTCAAGGGTTTGATCTTCGCCTTTATATATCCGATGGTGATGCCTCTCGTCTTTGTCGCGAGGCTTTCCTGTCACTTATGGATCGAGAGCGTGATCTTGGGTCCATTTGCCTCGTCGACAAACCGGATGCCGCCGACTTCGAGCTGGCAATGGAAAACGAGAAGGTTATCTTTCTATTCAGGGACCAACGGGTAACACAACACGGGCATACTCGTTTGTTCGAAGGCGTCGAACCCACCCCTGAAGAGTTGGCACACGTTCTCAAGGCCGCGGCTTATTTCTACTGGAAGCTGAACCGCACGAACAACAATCCCATTATCAACAGTGGAGTCCAAGTTGAACTATTCAAATTACTCCCGCCCGCCATTCGAAAGTTCAATGAGGATGGAGATGGCCCGAAGCCTATAGGCCCCGATCTTTATGACACCGTTATGGAGGTCGTAGCCAACGAGAATATTCCCTATGGATTCAAGCTGACCAACAATACTGCATACGATTTATATCCGAATCTTTTTTATTTCGATCTTAGTGACCTTTCCATCGGTGAGTATTACCCATGTCTCTCTATGCGATGGTTACTGAACTTCATCACTTCAGACGCATACTATGAAACATCAACAGCCGGGAAATACACGCTTGACGTTCCCTTGCCAAAAAACGGAGGAGTTCTTACTATAGGTTATGGATCCGGTGGAGCCCCGGCGCAGACCTTCTACTTAAGATCAGATCAGAATTTCGATATCGGATTTCTTAAAATCTTCCTATCTACCGAACCCGTCGACCTCTCTTCAATTTCTCAGTTAACTCCTTTCGAAAAAACACTTTGCGGCGACCGGCTGGCAAAAAACAAGGAGGAAGCCTGGGGTTCTATGCGTTTACCCGATCCAGCTTCACTTGAAGTCACGCAACAACCACTCAAGATTCAAGGATTGCAAGCGGAGAAAATCGACGTCTTACTCTCTTCAATTCCTCAATTAACTCCTTTCGAAAAAACGCGCTCCGGCGACCGACTGGCAAAAAAAAAGGAAGAAGCCTGGGGTACGATGCTCATACCGGTCCTCCAGCGTTTATCCGATCCAGGTTCACTTGAAGTCATACAACAACCACTCAAGATTCAAGGATTCCAAGCGGACAACGTTGCTCTGAACCGTGAAATCGACGGCTTGGACGAAATTGAAGCCCAGGGACGAGACGAAGCACAGCGACAAGAAGCCGAACGACAAGCAGAAGCCCTTTTGGTTTTCAAAACGGAATTGCAGCCGGAGAAAGCTGAATGTCAGCGTTTGGACACACTGCTTCAACGAGCAGAGAAGGCCAAATCCTCTGCTGCGCTTGATCAGCGACTGGAGGATCCCCCGGAACTGCTGCATCAAGAAAAAAAGCAGGATTCTGGGGGCTGGCACCTGAAGAAGTTGCGGTGGTGGTATCATATTCTTTTTCTTCATCGATCTCGAACTACATATCTCTTGAGCGCGCTTTTGGTTTGCATCTATGTTAGTGAATTCTTGATCAGATTTCTCCACAAAATTTAGCCCGTCACAACATGCAACTCATTCGTGTGCCCATGTTTTGTGCTCGAAGGCAAATTTTTTGTCTGGTAAATCGAGTTTATCGGACTCCACAAAGGAAAAATTAATATATATAGAATACGTATTTATGTAACTTGTTGACATATATATGGTGTTTCAATTGGTTTTACATAACGTTCAACGTTTAACCTCGACCTTCGAACGCTAATGCCAACCCTACAGCATATACCACTTCCTTTCTCTCCGGAAGGACCACCCCCTGGATTCGCCTATGGAGAACGGTCGATGTCTCAACTATCCACCACGTCCGCCCTTTACGCGGATGTAGGCGACAGAGATACTTGGAACGGTAAACGAAGGTGTGTAGTCTGCGGAAGGGAAAAAGTGTTGCGATTCTGCGAGATAATTCCGGAATCCGAATCCAGTAACACGGTGCGTTTTACCGTACGATTAATTCTGACGTTGTTGAAGGGAAAAGCATTAGTGGAACGATCTTAAAAGCAAGAATTATATCCCGGAAGCAGCAAACCCGGACGGACACTGGCTTGAGCCACGAAATGTCATGTTGATGTGTCCTGAACACCGGAAAGCTTTCAACGCATACTCTTTCTTCATACGATTTGTGCCTCAGGTATATTCTGACCCCATTTACTAATAACTATTTTTACGCGCCTGCTCACGCCTGCTCGTTAGGAAAGAAAATTTGTGTTTGTGAATTGGAGTCGCTCTGCGGATAACGCACGATATCACGCCAAAGCTATCAATTTAAGTATCGATAATAAGCGCGTGCCCTTTCCGGCTCTCTTCCTTATTCACGAACAGCGGGTACGCAGCTGCTGGCCTTTCCATGACGAACCCGAGGACATTCCGACAACAATCCAGTTTCAAGACTGGATGACGACGGAGTCGAACAATGGCGTCATGTCTGAGACAGGATAATCGATGCGTGTTGGCGCAGGAGGCTCTGTAATTGCATTGTAATGTCTGTTTGTTTCTTTTTTTAACGCTGAGGCATCACGGACTCAGGACTTATCTTTTTTTTGCCGTCTGTACTGCATTTAAAATCCTCAATATATGCTCATCAGAATATGTCTCTTACTGTTATCCTGGGCTCAAGTTTTGTTATCCGAATGCAGCTTTTATTGCACCACCCCCTTTGTTTGGGCCTCAATGCCCTGATATTTGATTCTTTTTTTATCTCAAACACTGGTGCTACGCATTTACCTCAGAATTGCTAACTTTGTTTAAAACAGAACCTCAACAGAACCTCCTGGTTAAACAGAGTCGGCAAGAATGCAAATTCAAGGGGACAAAGAACAAAAACGGAACAAATTATGAAAACAAACGAAAGATTATAAATCGGCTATTCTCTTGTACTTTTCGGTATTTTCCTCCGCAGTACCATTCCAGGACGTCCCTTCTAGCACACAAGCTTTCCACGATGCCGATTCCCGAGTAGAGGTGAGGATGTCATCGATAGTGTGTTGATTTAATGGGGGAAGCGACTTCAGAAAGGGTGCTAGACCTCCTGCTGAAGAGTTCCCGGGGACAGCAAAGTTGGCGAGTTCTTGGTTTCCTATAGCATTACTCCCTGTTGTGGAACTTTTGATATCCTTAGATATCCAGTCCTGAAACTGGATTGTTTCGGGAATGTCGTCAGGTTCTTGGTTGAAGGGGCAGAAGCCGCGTGCGCGCTGTTCATGGATGAGCAATGCGGCCGGGAAGGGCGCGTGGCGGTCATCTGCGTTTAAATTAATAGCTTTTCCATGATATTTTACGCGGTCGATAGAGCGACAAAAATTGATGAAGATATATTTTCTTTCCTGGAAAGCGATAAGCAGCACGAGAGGTAATGGTCATTAAGTCAGTCGTACCTTGGGGACGAAGCGTATAATGGCGCGGTAAGATTTGAACGCTGCATTGTGGTTAGGGCACAACACCATGGCATTTCGTGGTTCATGTCGGGCAGATTTAGCTTCTTGGGGGATGTAGTTCCTTTGTTTGAGATCGGCCCACTAGATTTTACATTGGAGTTGTCAGAATCCGAGTTAATCATTTATTATAAGCAAGACGCACGGTGCCATCCTCAGACTCTGGAATGATGTAGCAGGGGCCATAACTATTAAAGGGCTGGTCGCAGATCAGACACCCCTTGGCACTAGTATTCCCTTTCGTCAGAATTTCATTCAAGTAGGTTGTGTTGGATATTTGAGATATCGACCGTTGGTCATAGGCAAATCCAGCGGGCGGTCCGTTCAAGGGAAGGGGAAATGGTATGGGCTGGAGGGTTGGCATTGGCAGCAGCGCTTGTGAGACAAATTCTAAGACCAAACTTAGACGCCGGAGTTGTGTTTTGTTCAGAGGATGCAACCAAACACGAAACACCGATGGCTCACCTGCAACCAGCACCTGAACCAACCCTCGTAGGTTCGCAAAGGAAACGCAAGCGTATACTTTGTCTTATCGGAATTCAAATCCTTTAGACGTTCCCAGTCTCTGCAGAGTCCTTGAATTCGACCAAAGAATAACAACAAGCGATCGCATTCACGATGTCGAATTTTACCAACACTGGTATGTTGAATTAGCTCACTCTCAAATGTTTTGACGACCAGAAATCCAGGAAATTCTATCTTCGGTGCAGGGAATCCAGCTCCCAATCCGCTGCAGGCACAACCAACACAACCATCGTTATTTGGGAACACGAACGGGAACACAAGCAATGCGACGGGCGGAGGGTTGTTTGGGTCCACCAGCACTAACCAGAACCAAAACACGGGCGGAGGAACGTCCGGTGGTGGGATTTTTGGTGGTTTTGGAGGCACGAGCACAACGAACCAACCTGCGACTGGGTCCTCCCTTTTCGGCAATACCAGTAATACGAACACCACTGGCACATCGTCGATTTTTGGCACTTCCTCAGCCAATACCAACACAACCACCGCCCCCGGTGCTTCGCTTTTTGGGAGTACTACAAACGCCAACACCGCCAACCCCAGTGGCAATACCTCGACTTTTGGCAACACGCAACCGAATACGAATACCACAGGCAACCTATTCGGCAATGCTACGCAGCAAACGCAGAATAATCCCACCCCGTTGTTTGGTGGTGCAGGGAACACCTCGACAAATACCGGGACGACTACTGGTCTGTTTGGAAGCACGGCCAACAATCCTACTGGGGGTGGCCTATTTGGATCGAACACAAACACCCAGCAGCAGCCGCAACAACAAGCGAATACTACAGGAGGAGGAATCTTCGGAAACACGCAGACAGGCGGAACGAACCTCTTTGGCCCCAAACCTGCAGGGTCTGGAATTTTTGGATCGACGAGCACGAATACAAACCCCTTTCTCGGACAACAACAACCACAGCAGCAACCACAGCAGCAACCACAGCAACAGCAACAGCAACAGCAACAGCAACAGCAACAGCAACAGCAACCCCAGCAATCTTCATTATTTGGTTCCTCAAACATATTCGGTGGCAACAAAGGCGCATTCGGAGCTCCCGCTCAGGCCACTGGCAATCTCAACGCATCAGCGTTGACAACGTCCAATAATTTATTGGCCTCGAGGTCTGGCGCTGGCGGACCGCCGCAACCTGCCGATCCCCAGGCTCAATTTATGAAACTCACGCAGAGCATCGAAGCCATTTATAATGCATGGAATCCCGCTTCGAAGGACTGTCGATTCCAAGTGAGACTCCACCCGCAAACTTCTTGCTAAGTACAATTAATTAATTATCTCTCTAGTACAACTTTTACAACCTTGTTGATCCAAAACAAGTAAACCTATACGGACGCCCGCCCAATGTGACCAACGATGCGCTCTGGCAAAAAGCTGTGCAAGAAAATCCAGATCCTTCATGGTGAGGTTTTTTTGTTTTCTTTCCGGGAAAGAGGAACGAATCTCATGCCTTTTTGTGTAGCCTGGTACCCGTCATCGCAGTCGGTTGGGACGATCTACGCTCACGCATTGAGGCGCAGACCTCGCAATCTGCCGCACACATTCAAAAACTCACCGAACTGCAATCGCGGCTTAGCAGCTTGCAGACACAACACTCTGTATCCAACACCTCTCGACTTTTACGTGCAATGTCTATGCAGACGCAGCTGATACAACGCATCATGCGACTCGCGCAGCACTTGCATCTCTTGATCCCTTCCATACGATCTAGCGCGCTTCGGCCGGAGGAAGAGGCTCTACGGGGGAAACTCGAGGAAACGGAGGAGGAGATGAGGCGAGCGCGGGTGAAAGGCCGGTTGAACGAGCTGTGGGCGCTTATTGGTGCTCTTGGCGCGGGGGTAGAGAAGGCCGGTGCTTCGGCTGGGGCCGGGGGCGAGTGGGCGGTGGTGGACGAAGAGGGTCTCGCGCAGATTGCGCAAATTTTGGCGGAGCAGCAGGCGGGGCTGCAGCATCTGACGAAGATTTTGCAGAAGGATCTGAGAGATTTGAATGTTGTTTTTGGGAAATCGAGTGCGAATATGACGCTGGAGGAGGGTGTTGGGTCTGTGCAGGAGAGTGGGGATAATTCGTGGGGCTCGACGAGTACGTTGAGGGCAAGTGCGCTTAAATGATTGCTCGGTTCATTTCTAGCCTGTGAGCTGGTATCGATTGCTGGACTTCACACCATATCTTTCTCTCCTGCGACCATGGCGGGACGGATGCACTAGGCCGAGATGGCATAATTGCGATTTTCTGTGAAATAAGTACCCTACACTTTCTTACTTTCTACATGCGGTTCGCTGGCCATTTTGAATACGATGACACCGGTTCCACACGCTTCTCTCCACCACATCTAGCGCCAATACCAACTCTCCAGACCATGCTTCTCCCTCTTTCTTTGATTGGACCACTTGCTGATTTTGCCCATGATCAACGGTCGATATCTCAAATATCCGCTACGACCTATTTCAAGGAAACTGTGATCCTTGGAATGGCAAACCGGAGAGGTGTCAGGGCACTGCAGTCTGGACATATTGTTTAAGTATACCTTAACCGAAAACGAAATAATAGATATCTGTACTGAATTCGGATTGAGCATACTAACAATTATTTATTCCGTGATTATGCCTCTACGTATACCTTCGCATACTACTAATTCCCCAACAGAGTTCTTGAATCATCGATATCCATTGACGAATTCAAGAACTCCCAAAAAAGCTTCCAACCCTTATGTCGTAAATCGCCTTTCGCAAGGCACACTCACACTCCTTTCGCGTCTCTTGGGCGGTGGTGCTTGTCGTCGTCGCGTGAGAAGTCAATGTCTACGGCAACCAACCTAGGGCTCACCTTCATCGTCTCCCGACTCGGAGCTAGGTGAATCGTTGGAAATATTAGTATTTACCATATTGCCATTGTTGATATTATTCAAGTTGATATTGATGGACGGGGGGAGACGTTGGGGGCATTGTAATGATAATGGTGATGGGTAGCAAACATTTTGTATTCGGGTGTTATTGTCGAAATATGGGCCGCGTCCGAATTGCTGTAAGGCTGAGCAAAATATCCAGCGCCATATTGTGGTGAGGAATGGAAGTTGCCCTGTACACCGTTCTCGCGGAGTTCCCGAGCCCTCAACAATACCAAGAGTTCTTCGATCGCCTGCCGGCTCAAAGTTGGGGTATGGGTGGCGTCTTCTGCTTTATCCCGTGGCACGGCTTTCTCTTTGCTGGGTTCAGGGAGATCGCGCATACTCGGGGTTCGATTCCCGTGTTGTGAACCCGTGGCGATGTTGCGCTCAGAGTCCTCCACCGATGACCTATTCACAATGGGTTGAGCGATGTTCTGGTCGGCTGAACTCGAAGCCCCTTCCAAGTGATAGCCTTCGATTGGATCCAACGTCTGAAAATGGATTAGTTGGTTCACAAATAAATAACAGCATTGGAACTAACGTCCAGAAGAGGTTGCGGCAACGCGTGTTGCAATCGGGGAGGAAGAGCAAGTCGCGAATCCTGGCCGACGCCAGTGGTAGTGCCTTGATCTGGTATACTACTAGTACCACGAGGTTGGGGATCTAAATGTACCGTCGAGGCGTTGGAATGGACAGAGGCTTCAATGGGAGTAGATATTCCACTATCTGCGACCGTATGTGGTAAGACGCCGCAGACTTGTGGCGTTACTTGATCGAAGGTTGTGGGCGCAGCGGCAAGTTGGGGAACAGGCATCTTTCAGGAAATGAGACGAACATAAAATAATTGTTGCTCAGAAACTAACCGAAGTAGCTGGTGGAGTGGATATACTGGGCCGCACGTAAATGGTTGGGCCTAGTACCTGTGGATATAACGTGGTCGGTTCACAAACAATGAAAAGATAATCCGAGGAATTGATCATTACTGACATTACCAGTGAACGCGGCGAGAGATTCGACTTCTTCGTCAAGTACTTCCAGGCATATGTCTGGCGTTTGCAGGTCCTTGAACGCAATCGTCAATTGGGAGACCAAGGCCATATTTTTCAGGCGCTTACCTCGACGAGAGTTGTCGTCGAAAGGTCGCCTACATTGGCAAAAGCCACAGGTACAGAAGCCCCAGGCGACTCGACCTCGGTAGATGAGGGCTGGGAATTAGACGTAAACAGGTTACTCGTAGTCCCGTGGATTGTCTGTAGAGATTAAAGCATGTTATTTTCCCTTCCACAGCGTCCTATACCTTACTCACCTGTCCTTGAGTAGATTCTTTGTCAAGTTCCTCCATGTTTAAGCCCGGAGTTAGCCCGGGTGCCTTGAAGGTACAGGTGAAATCCCGACAAAATCTTGTCAAAAGCGCTTACTTCAACGAGAGTTACGGTCGAAGAATCCGTTACGGAAAGCACAGGCGGCTGTTTCACGTTCCATAAAACCAAGTTGTGCGATCCTCCTGTCGACAAAAAGAAGGCGTTATGACCGCCCGCCTTTGAAAAAAATCCACATACCTTTCTCCCGCACAGCAATCAAATTCTTCTCGCCGTCCAGATGCCAGCCATTACCGTAGATCCCAGGAAGGTGCAACTTGGTGAGGTCCTCAAGTACTATCTCCCTATCCGATCTGTGGCGGTCTACAATCAGGTGCAGGGTACCGCCTTCGTACTTTGCAACAGAATCCCAACCCCAGAGAGCAGGGATGCAAGGATGGACATCAGAGTTCAAATTGGGGACCTGAATCGGCATAGGGAAGTGATCCTTTTTATGAGGAAATTCTGTATAAAATTGAGGGCTCTGTTTCAACGAAAAAGAAGGCAAGCAATTATCTATGGCCATTCCCCAAAACAACTTGTGGAGGAGAACGTTGAGGCTGGCAAACTTTTCAATCTCAACTATGGCATGTCATCAATTTCGAGAACAGAATGAAAAATATGATAGTACCGCACCATCCAAGTTGCTTGAGGTATAAAGCCACTGGCCGTTTTCTCGCTTCCTTGGAATTTCCCACCACAAGGAGACGTTTACCGTTAAGTTGTTCATGTGCTTCAAAGATAAAGGATCGGAGAAGGGAGAATGAAACAGAGGCGCTGATATCATACCTTGGCGCCAGCGAGTACTTTATGTTTCTTTATCCAGCTTCCAGCCTTCTTCGAGACCTTCTTCAAAGGTTGAATGACTTGGCCTTTGACTTCATCTGTATCCGGGGCTAGCCTTGAGAGCAGGATGAGTACTGACATGGTCTCTTATGGCTGTATAACTCACGCCAGAGTCACATTGTATTTCACGATATAATCGCGTAGGTGCTCGTCTGCCGCCCTGAAGGCCTCGTTTATTTCTGTTTGATGGTCGCGAGGCGCCTTTGTTCCTAAATACAGGACATGTTCAACCTCTTTGAAGAGTCTGTGGTTTGGCCAGAGTGAGTGATCTCCTGAATGAGCCTAGACTACCCACTCGTGAAGGTCTCTGATTTGTGCTGCAGCATCCGAGGGAGGTTCTGGCAATCGTCTGCAAACAAGGAATAAGGTGCGGCTCTGAAGAAAGTAGGGTCGTGTCGTTTTGGAAAGTCGAAAGACGGGGTCTGTGAAAAACTCGTCTGCAAGGAATCGGCCAATACTTTCAGGCATATGAAGCGCTCAAAATTGAATCTGTTGAGGATATGTTGAAAGTGATTCACGGCGAAATCGATGATACAGAGTGGAATATTCCTGAACACGTGTAGTCCATGAGCCAGTGCCTCATGGCACCTCAACCGTCACCCAGACGCAACAGCTTTGCTGTAGTGCCCATCGACGGCACCTATTCCGACACGCCCGTCCCGCGGTTAAGGTCGTTCTTCGAATTACGTTCAAGTCCAGACCAATTCCCTCCTTATCAGGGTTAGGAGCTGTCACTTTGAAAAACAGTGAGAAGGAAAGAAACCACGCAACACACGGTATTGTTAGAAAAACAGCCGAAATGGAACATGGTTCTTCCCAAAGGAGTGTTTACCTGGCATCTGGCCTGTGTTCAGAGAACTCGCTGGAAGCCATTAAGTTCATATTCCGAGTGGTGTATAAAGATATCAAAGAGGGTCGTGGAACATTTGATCAATTCAAATAATGACAGTTTGCACATGCACGAGAACTAGGTGGTATTTGCCATCGTAGGACCGGCACCTGGAGGGATATGAATAAAAGCCAAAAGTGACAAGAACATAGAGACATACTGGTAAGAATATCTACCAGATCATTCGTGATAGCGGTTTAGGCTGTCGTTCATATCCAAGAGGCATAGCATGGGGTTGCGGTTGAAACAAGGTAGACGTGAATAAAACAAGAGATGCATATCTAGAGACGTACCAAGAACTTTGTTCGCGAACCTGACCCTCTGTGAGGGCATTCGCGAGGGAGATTTCAGCAGGTCCTTGGTGACGTCGTCTTCATTTTCGCAGACTTTGAAGGAATCCAGTTGGTCAATGATTTCCCCAAAAACAAACAGAAAGTTTCAACACACTGCTCTCGTTCAAAGCCTCCTCGCCCTTGACCTCCATACACAAAATGGCAGACTTGGCGTAGATAATAACAGCCGAGTCGTATTCTTGACGACGAAATTGGCAATAGCAGCAGCATCATCAATGTCACATCCAAGAAATGGTCGCCAAATACACATTGGGGATGGGGTTTCGACTTGTCATTACGAGGAGGTATCAAGGTCGACGATGGATTCGTTGGTAGAGGGGGAGACAAGAGGGGAATCTTCGGAGTTTGTTCAATGTCTGGTCGGCGAAAGGAAGACCAAATAAACAGAGCATGAATTTCTATTGAGTCTTGACAAGTCGACTACGCGAAAGAAATGCTCTGAGAAAACATTTATTCGCTGGAGCTGGTTTCGACTTGAACGCCATCGATTTTTAAGTCGATCACCGACACAGGTATATATGTAGCTCATTCCTACATGCCTTTGATCACCAGAATTGCCTGCCCCCCCGACTCTCTTTTCAAGGAAGAGGGACCAACTGCAGACCGTGGGAAAACACGTAAAAAGCCTTCCTATCTCTCTGAAATGCCACAAAAGGCGGAGATATGTACCCTCGATTGTTGCCGATTTTGCGGTGACTTTTCTTTTGGCGTCAACCCAATATCATCCTTCAGCGCTCAGCAGCGGCTTTGCGGCCCGTTCATGAGCTTGTGGGAAAGGTTAGGTAATACTATACAGTTGGCCACAACACCCGAGATTGATGAGTTTCTAAATTCTCTGTTCTGTTCGTTGATGCACCCGTTTTATTCTATCATTCACCAACGAAAATCTATATCTTTTACAGATAATTACATAACCTTACATGAAGACCAACACCCACCAATGACGCTGCTAGCCCCTCGTAGAGTGATGTGGGCGCCACTACACGGCAAAGGAGATTAAAATGGTTCGGAGCAACGAGGTGCATCCTACTCCATTACCAGTGCCAGCTCACACACTTTGACTATCAAGGTCGAATAATGAATCAGCTCGTTGGCGCTTGACTAGCCCTGCTTAAATCAAATTATTCACCGTTCCTCTCCAAAACCTGACTGAGCATGCGGCAGATCCTTACATTTGTGACCGAAAGGATGCTCAAGCGACTCGTGTACTTTGAGAAGCTCGGTTAGTACGCGTTGTGGTGTCAACCAAGATGAGAATACCGACCCCTCAACGAACTATCAAGGGCGTGAAGGTACGAGGGTGGAGGACTCAACGGTATCAAAGTGTATCAGGTGTGTATGTACTTATTCATTCCTTCACTGGTGATTCTTGCAGCCGAGCCACCTCAACCTTAAACACTACGACACCAATAGCGCCTTACAAGTGGCGTTGTGCAACTCCGCACACGAAGTTGAACACCCTGACTCACTTGTCATCACGCGAGAACACCGAGGGGGTAAACGTGAGGCCAAGTCGGCATTGACAACACGAAATACTCACATGCCCTGACCATCCTAACCTCGCAATGCTGCGCAGTAAGTGTCAATCGACACCTACAATGCTGTTGCGAGGTTTCTTGGTTAGGTTTCTTGGTAACCCAAGCGGGAAAGGGTACGGGCAGCCCTGGAATGCCCCAGAGTTACCTGTGTCAACCACTATATGGTTCAATGAGACCGTTGACGGATTGGTTTGTAGATTGCATTCGTTTTCAATCAAGAAACTTCCTGCTCATTGTTTTCCTGCGTACAACTCTAGATCCCACTGTAAAACATTGAACTCTTTAGCTGAACATGTATTATGACGCGTAAATTATCTTTTTGGTCTTTAAATGGCACCGTTGTGCGAACTTGTGGTGGCATTTGACCCTAGGAAATGAGGAGAGCGCCGGTGAATGGCCAGCTGAACGAGCTGTGGGCGCTTATTGGTACTCCTCGCGCGGGGGGTGAAGAAGGCCGGGGGCTCTGCCGGGGCCGAGGATGGGCGGTGGTTGTGGTTGACGAGGAGGGTCTCGCGCAGATTGCGCAAATTTTGGCCGAGAAGTAGGCCGGGCTGCAGCATCTGAGGAAGATTTTGCAGGAGGATCTGAGAGATTTGAATGTTGTTTTTGGGAAATCGAGTGCGAATATGATGCTGTTGGATCTGTGGGGACAATTCGTGGGGCTCGACGAGTACGTTAAGGGCGAGAACACTTAGATGATGGCTGAATTCATTTCTAGCCTGTGAATTGATATTGATTGCTCGACTTCACATCATGCGCGAACTTGTTTGAAATAAATACCCTAAGATTCGGTTTGAGCGTATTCATATCTATCTTATTCCCGTGCAAGCCAGTGCAGAGATTTTGAATTATTCGTTGACGAATCGAGGAACCTCTAAAACCTTGCCTTACTGCAGGCGCACTCGCACTAAGTACTACTCCGATGGCTCTTGGTCGGCTGTGCCTTCTGCTACGACGTGAAAAGTCAATGCTCACGACAGACAAGTAGAAACTAGTGCTTACCTTCATCGTCTCCCGACTCGGGGGATTCAGAACCACTGGAAGTGTTTTTATTGTTGATTTTGACGATATTTTTATTGATGATGGGCGGGGGAGAGACGCCACTGGGCGTATTGTAATGGTAATGATAATGGTGATGATAGACCTTGGTAACATATGCTGGGGGTATTTTGTACTCGGGCCGCAATGGCGGCGTACCATCGGAACTACGGGATGCGTCCGGAGTTGGGTTGGTATGAGGCTGTCCTAAAAAACCGGCGCCATATTGTGGTGAGGAATGGAGGTTGCCGTGTGAATTCTTCTCGCGGAGTTCCCCTAGTAATTTCAAGAGTGAATCTTCGATTGACTGGGACTGAGTCGAAGTTGGGGTATCATTACGGGCCACATCCTCCGTTTGATCCTGTGGCATGGCTTTCTCCTTACCCTCATCAGGAAATTGGGCAAATCCCGATTTAGCCATATGACGTTCGTGAACCCATTACGACATTATAATGCCTTGACAACAGCTCATAAGCTATTAGATACACACCGTAGGATTACCAGGGTATTATAA
>Ga0307513_10000888_pt1 | contig 43273 bp, 35 predicted proteins | sample 15_EM_MG_FD_202174 | JGI IMG/M metagenome (GOLD analysis project Ga0307513, IMG submission 202174) | Populus trichocarpa ectomycorrhiza microbial communities from riparian zone in the Pacific Northwest, United States - 15_EM | ecosystem: Host-associated > Plants > Roots > Unclassified | place...
CCCCTGTCCCCGCTCAGGCCCCCGCCCCACCCATACCCCAGACGGGTCCCCGTTAAAAATAGGTGGTAACAAACGGGGCCCCGTCCAGGGAATGAGTGCGGGTGGGCCCCCGACGGGGGCAGGGCGGGGATTACCCGAAACATACCCCCCCGGCCCCGTGTAAGGGCGGGGTCTGGCGAGTGAAAACCCGCCCCGCCCCGCCCCGTAACGAACACTAATCGCTGGTACGCTGAAATAAGAGTTTCCTTTGTAATCTGTCTCAAATTCGCAACAAAACGCCTTCGGTTAACCCTTTATGGCTAAAACAGGGCTTATTTTGGACACTTCCTGACTGTATTGAATGGTTTGCTTCGGCCCCTCACTTATTTCAACGTACTAGCGGCAGGCGAATAAACCCAGGTAATGCGGTATTCGGCATCTTTGAAGGGGAATAATCGAAATAAAGCGTCAGACCGGACGCAGACAACCACCTCAAAGAGCATGCAAATCCCAACCCTACACCGCCCCTGGTAGAATTGTAGCGAGGCTAATCCCAACAACCCCAATTCCCCTTCGGGAAATTGCCCGGCTCCACTCTCTGGGTAAACAACATGAAGCCCTGATCCATCAACTTCTCTCGTTTATTAGATGACCCCGGGAGCGGTGCCGACTTCCTTGCGCGCGATCTCGCGATGGTCCAATGGGTAATGGTTTTAGGGCTTGATTTTATGATGGTAGTTCCATCTGTTTTTTTCCGCTGGTTCGCAGGGTTTTGTTCTTTTATTAATTTATATTTATATTTTTTGAAACGGGTCCTATTATTGGGGAGTGTGGTACCGGTATTTGCAGATAAGAGTTAGAGTAGGCACTGTAGTTCTATTAGGGAGGTGAATGTTGGAATTTTGCTGCTCACCACATCCAGATTCAGAAACGGAAAACTACTATTACGAGGATGACCTCTTATCGAAAGGCTACTAGAACGAACTAGTTTCAGACAACCATTGTTTGATACCTACTGCACCACCGTTAGCTTCATACCGATCACACACAACCCTGCATACCAAGTTCATCACGAATCAACAACCCCGAAACACCTTAAGTGAAAGGTGCGACAACACCCAAACACACTATCATCAAGACAACACACACAACGCCTGCGATATCAACCAAACACGACATCCCTCGGTCTATCATGATATCAATAGCAAAGTGCATTCCCGACCCTCGGTAAACTAGATTTCACCCTGGTTATGAGGCGGTGGAGATTAGGCAAAGATGGATAGTGGAGGAAATGCGAGGAGAGAATCGGCATATGCAGGTCATACGTCCGAAAGGGAGTTTGTACATTGTGGATGATAAAAGGATTCCCTTTCTCCCTTTGTTGGTTGTTTTGACCATCCATCAGACATTTGCTTTTCTCTTCGCTCTATCTTCTGTACACAGAGTATCAGTCTCTCGTTTCTTTATTCTTTATTGGATTTATTTTATTGTCACCTTACTTGTTCGTATCGATAAAAGTCTTTGGTTCTCCAACTGTCAGTGATCGAATCCGCTGTGCACCAAACCATTTTGTTCAAAAACCAGAACCATACCCAACTCGAAACAATCTGCTAATTTGTTAAGTATTCGGATATCGTAGCAGCAGTTCGTAGAGTAGATGTGGACACATTAAAAATTTCCTTATGCAAAACTCATCGCTAACATGCATAGAAAAAGCTCCCCGAAATATATGAGAACCTAAAGCCGACCTCCTGCCGTCCGAGAGGTTCCCCACAAAGTTATCCTGATATTTGTTTCCTCATTTCTCCTCTCTAACACAACTACAGTATAATCCAGACAAAGAGTCAGGCTGGGTGTAGATAACCTCCTAGAAGCTCATGCAACTCCCAACCGTGCGCGACTCCCCGTGGTATTCTGGTATGACAATTTCACCAATAGTCTGAATTCTGGGCACGGGAAATTACTTAGCCTCACCCTCTGAGTCAAGAATATCAAGCCCCAATCCAGAAATTTCGCTCTTATTCTAATTTTCCAGAACCCCGTCTGTAGTGGCGCAACTTCCTCCTGAGTGATCACACTGCAGTCCAACGGTAATGGTCTTGGGGGTTGATTCTAAGATATTAGTCTCATAGATTTACTCTGCTGGTTTGTAAGGGGGTTTTTCTTCTCTTTTTGAAACGGAGTCTGCTTATGGGAGAATGTGGTATTTGTGTGCGGGAGTTAGGGTGGGCGGTGCACGAGTGATTGAGTTAGTGGAAGGGAAGGCGAATGCCATTGGGCGTCTATTTCCCACTATGTTATGGGCTGTGCTCCTACCCATCGCGCGCCCCAAGAGGGAAAAAAACACATTTCTTGCCAGCGCTATGGGAGATGGGTGGGAGACTGGGATTGTGAGATGGGATTGTGACATGGATTTTCTATTAGTCATGCACCTTGGGTGAAGGGAAGTGATTGGATAGTGATTGTGCCACAGGGAGCCTCATCACCCCGCTTTCTTCAGCTCGGTTCACAGAATTTCTGTAAATTCCCTAATACCTCTACGAACCGCTACACCGTTCCCACGTTCAGCCAACACGATAGATAGGACATCATGGCCCGGGATTCACTTTTGCAATCGGTCAACTTTGGCGACAGCAACACCAACTGCGGCAACATAAGCACTAATTTCAATACCTTCTATTTGTCCGACGAGGATGCGCGCATTTTGCGTTGGCTCTCTCCATTGGAGCCTAATCACAGACACCAGGGCGTGCGCACCGACCGGTTCGATGATGTTGGGGGGTGGCTTTTGGGAACGAGGGAGTTTAGAGAGTGGAGAGGTGAGGATGGAGCTGGTGACAAGGTCTTGTTTTGCTCCGGGAATCCGGGAGTGGGCAAGACATACATGAGGTAAGTAGCAAGGTTCTCCAGAAAAAGCGAATACTGACTGGGGGAAACGCTAGTTCCCTAGTGATCGACAGCTTATGCGACCAGGCGGGGCAGGAAGATATCGCCGTTGCAGGCTTGTACTGCGACTTCCTTTTACAGAAAGAGCAAACAATCGCCAACATCATTGGAGCTCTTCTGAAGCAGCTAGTAAGACGAGGAAACATCCCGGATTATCTACTGGAGGCGTTTCATAAGGGGCAAAAGGAATTCGGTGGTAGGGGACCGCGAGTTGTGGATTTGATGGGAATGTTGAAAATCAAGATTGCTTCGCTATCCCAGGTTTTCATCTGTCTCGACGCCTTGGACGAATGTTTACCCAAGTACCGGCCTGAGCTTCTCGAATCACTGGCGGATATTGTTCATCAGTGCCCTAGGGTGAGAATATTCCTCACTGGGAGGCCCCACATCGGGGGAGATGTTCAAAGATATTTCTCCAAGGCAGTCGTGATACCCATTAGCCCTAGCCCGGGAGATATCCGGAATTATGTGGAGATGAGGCTGAACAGGGACACCGAGCCAGAGGCGATGAACAAGGACTTACGGGCGGATATTCTGAGGATTATTCTAGAGAAAATATCTGATATGTGAGTAGGAGCATTCGACACCCCGCCCCATCACTGATATATGTTTGCCAACGAGTGTGTGTAGATTCTTGCTGGTATCGATAAACATCGACACGATTCTGGGAGAGGTCACAATTCGCCAGAGAAGAAAGAGACTTGAAGAAATGGCACGGGGCAATGGACTAAGCGAGGCCTATGCGGCAACCCTATCACGAGTCAAGGCCCAGGGAGGATATAAATCGGTACTCGGACTGAAGGTCCTGATGTGGGTGTTGTACTCGGAACGGCCGTTGGGAGGGGAGGAGCTCTGTCATGCTTTGGGAGTGGAGATGGGATCTGAGGATCTGGATCCGGAAAACGTTCCTTCGCTACGGACACTTGTAGCATCTTGTCTTGGTCTTGTTACGGTCGAGGCGTCCTCGTCCACTGTCCGACTAGTGCACTTTACTCTTCAGGAGTATATGTCCATTGATCCGACCCTATTCCCTAATCCGCAGTCAGCAATCGCGGAGGTTTGCTTGACATATATGTATTTTGGATCAGTGAGGTGTCTTTCGCCAACCCTATATTCGGCCCCCGTAACAATGCCCCTTCTAGAATATGCTTCAGTCCATTGGGGTGGACATGCAAGAAGGGGGATGACGGAACATATCAAAATGCTTGCGCTAAGGCTTCTCGATAGATTCGATCAGCACATATCTGCTCATCTACTATTGTTGCACTACTATCATAGCATGTTCAGTGCACCATACTATAGCGGGGATGTAGGGCCTATGGGATTCACAGGACTCCACGGGGCAGCATTCCTAGGGATCGTGGAGATAGCCCAGGGGGTATTGGATATGAAGGAATGGGACGTTAATGCAGCCGATTGTATGGGGAGTACGGCTCTCACATGGGCAGCTGGAAGGGGGCAGGAGGGGGTAGTAAAGATGCTTTTGGAACGAGAAGACGTCATTCCCGACCTGGCAGACACCGAATATGGCCGGACCCCACTCTTGTGGGCGGCTCTGAGCGGGTTTTCGGGGGTAGTGAGGATTCTGTTGGAAAGAGGGGACATCAATCCCGAGCAGGCAGACACCAAATATAGCCAAACACCACTCTCGTGGGCGGCTGAGAACGGGCATCTGGGGGTAGTAGAGGTGCTTTTGGAACGAGGGGACATCAATCCCGACCGGCCAGACCCCAAATATGGCCGGACGCCACTTTGGTGGGCGGCTACGAACGGCCATTTGGGGGTAGTGAAGATGCTTTTAGAACGTGGAGACGTCGATCCTAACCAGGCAGACATGGAATATGGCAGGACGCCGCTCTCGTGGGTGGCTGAGCACGGCGATTCGGGGGTGGTAAAGATGCTTTTGGAACGAAAGGACCTCAATCCCAACCAAGCAGACATCGAATATGGACTGACGCCACTCTCTTGGGCGGCTCAGAACGGACATTCGGGGGTAGTAAAGATGCTTTTGGAACGAGTGGACATCAATCCCAATCAGGCAGACACCGAGTATGGCAGGACGCCACTGTCGTGGGTGGCTGAGAACGGGCATTCGGGGCTAGTAAAGGTGCTTTTGGAACGTGGAGACGTCAATCCCAACCAGGCAGACACCTACTATTTCCGGACGCCACTCTGGTGGGCGGCTCGGAACGGCCATCCGGCGGTAGTAGAGATGCTTTTGGAGCGAGGGGACATCAATGCTAACCAGGCAGACACGGAATATGACTGGACGCCCCTCTCTTGGGCGGCTGAGAATGGGCATTCGGGAGTAGTAGAGATCCTTTTGAGACGAAAGGACGTCAATCCCAACCAGGCAGACACCGAACATGGTCTGACGCCACTTTTGTGGGCAGCTTGTAATGGGCATGAGCGGGTAGTTAAAATGCTTTTGGAACAAGAAGGCGTCAATCCCGACCAGGTAAACCCCAAATATGGCCGGACGCCACTGTGGTGGGCGGCTCGGAACGGCGATTCTGGGATAGTCGAAATGCTTTTAGAACGAGGGGACATCAACCCTAACCAGGCAGACACCGAATATGGCCAAGCACCACTCTGGTGGGCGGCCCAGAATGGCCATTCGGGGATAGTGAAGATGCTTTTGGAACGAGGGGACGCCAATCCTAACCAGGCAGACACCGAATATGGCTGGACACCACTCCTGTGGGCAGCTTGTAATGGGCATGAACAGGTAGTCAAGATACTTCTGGAACAAAAGGGCATCAATCCCGACCATGTAAACCCCAAATATGGCCGGACGCCACTGTGGTGGGCGGCTCGGAACGGCGATTCAGAGGTAGTGAGGATGCTTTTGGAACGAAAGGACGTCAATCCCGACCAGGCAGACACCGAATATGGCCAGACACCACTTTGGTGGGCCGCTCAGAACGGCCATTCGCGGGTAGCAAAGATGCTTTTGGAACGAGGCGACGTAAATCCCAACCAAGCAGACTCCCAACATGGCCGGACGCCACTCTCTTGGGCGGCTCAGAACGGGCATTCGGGAGTAGTAAAGGTGCTTTTAGAGAGAGGGGATGTCAGTCCTGACCAAGCAGACACCTCTAATGGTCGGACGCCACTCTGGTGGGCGGCTGAGAATGGGCATTCGGGGGTAGTAATGATGCTTTTGGAACATGGTGGGCGTCAGCCCAGATAGACCATCCCCACATCTGGCCAAATGCCGCTCTTGTGGGCAGCTGAAAACCGGCATTCGGGGTTATTAAAGATGTTTCTCGAATGGAGAGATGCCAGCACCGCCACGACAGTACCAAGAGCCAAACCCCATTATTGCTAGTTCTCTCCGACGGGCATTATTGAGCTGTCACGGCCCCACAAAAGCGGGGAAAAGACAATCCTTCCACAGCAGATCACAGTGCCCCAACAACTCTCCCGCCCTCTGCTGTGCATCTGAACGAGTCTGTGGTTGAGATGCAATCCTAATCTCATGATACTAATGCCGACATAATAGGCTCAGCGCCAAACCTGCAGTCCTGCGGGTATGGGCCGCTGAGGTTATTTGACCAGTGATTCTGTCCCCAAGCCCGCAGATGGCAGCTGGTCGGTTTAATCATATCCGTGGTCCCAGCCTTTTTTCGTCTTGCCCCTAAGCCTCTTCCATCTCCGGAGAAACACCAAGACCCACCTCAGCAACACTTAACCCATTCTCTTATTTCCACTCCAGTGTTTTCCATCTCCCTTATTCCTCCTCTCACTCTTCCCCTCCACCCTCCCCCTCACTTGTTACCAGATATATTGTTTATTCCATAGAGGCTTGCTTGCTAGGTGGAGCGTTGGTGTAGATGAGATTCCGATATAAATAAGCCTTAAGAATAGGTTTTCTGGCTCCCACCCGCTATTTGCTGTTTATCAACTTTTGTGTTTTTTCCGTTCTTAGCCTTTTCCCTTCATCGAAGCTCCCGTTTAACTTGGTTATATTGCGGTATTCTTGCTCATTCCTGTAACTTAATTAGTTAAGTTGGCATCTGTCTTGTGTTTTGTGGACAGTGGGGATCACAATGTGTAGTGGGGCCCATTTCAAGTCATTGGGTAGGATTATCAGTGGACAAAATTAACCTCGCACCAAAGATCGACGGCAACTCAATCCTCATCACTGCGCACTTCCGACACTGCTCGAAGAAATTTCTCTAGATCAATTTCCACTATGCATTTTACGCTGTATTTCACTAGGTATCATATTATATTATTTACATTCTTTATTTAATTTTCTTTTAGATTTCAAAATAGTAGAGTTTGTAGGGGAGTGCCGTTGTTATACCCGGAGTTTTTCCTGTGGCTTGGTGAGCGGTTAGGTTAATCTTGCCCAAGGACAATAGTAGATGGTACACCGGAAGACAAAAGTGCATGAGTTTTCGTACAACGCAACCATCGCTAAAAAAGAATCTTCCCACCACCCGCGAGGTCAAAATCCAACATAATGCCAGCAACACAACCTACTGACACACGCCAAAGAAAGAATACTGATAAGGCTGCAGAGGCCTTGCATTACCTAGTGAAACTCAGTCTTCTAGGCCAAAAAATGGTGGAAATAGGTGCGAGCCAAGCACCTCAAAGTGAGACTTCTGCCGAGAGCAAGTTAAGTTACCCGGAAAATATAATACCATCAACATATGGAAGTGCTGGACCCCGGGCCCCACAATCCTAGGCCGACTCCCATTTTTGCCTGAAAAAATTGTTAGTTCTAAGAGAGACTTGACTCAAGCATGCAGGGACACTAGGGAAGGGGCTCGTGGGGGCATGGTGGCGGTGATCGGTGCCCTGTGTACTTTGTTCCGGATGTGAAGATTTTTTTTTTCACTGGTTGCGATGCGGAAAAACTCATGCACCTTTGTCCTCCAGTGTAGGCTTAAAGAAGACCGCCCTGTATCCGTAAACAGCTCGTTTATTTCTTCGCTGTGATCTCTGTCACTGCTACCAAATTCTCACAGGCGGTCACCTTTACAAGCTATCGTGCCCCAATGGGGGCTCTACAATAAACCACACAGGGAGGTTGAATATCGTTAAACGACAACCTAACCCTCCCATACTCGATACCCTTTCAATACCGGTCAACGGTCCGATGGCTATCGACAAGATAGCGGAGGCGGTGTTGCTGTGGGTGCTCCAGGTGATCTAGCCTCAACAATGTGAGAAGTTGTATGCTGGTGTAAGGTGGTGGGGGTATCTATGGAGTAAGGTAATAGGTGTATCTCAAATTCGACAATGTAATAGAAAAATCACGAAACTCGAAAGCTTAAATAAAATGTAGAACTTCGTTGATAAGTGGTTCTCGACTTCTCCTGGTTTTTCTACTTGTTGATGGGGGGTCTTGCAGCAGGAGAGTATACTAGAGGGCTTGTGAAGTAAGGCTTTGAAATATGAGAATTGCGTGTTGTTGGAATTTTGCTGCTCACGACATACAGATTCATTGGCGGAAAACTTCTACGAGGAAAACCCCTTATCGAAAGGCTACTAGGACGAGCTAGTTCCAGACTGACATTGTTTGATACCTACTACACCACTGTTAGCTTCATACAGATCACGACAAACCTGCTTACCTGGTTCATCACGGATCAACAACCGCGAAACACCTTGAGTGAAAGGTGAGACCAGTGTTCGCAACGGGGCAGTCCACCTGAGGGTAGGACCAGGACGGGCTACGAATCGTAGTCCGTCCAGTCCTGGAGAGAATTTTGCCTGGGGCTAATGGCCGTAGGACGGGGAAGATGGTGGGCCCTACAACCAGTTTTCAGAATGTCTCAGAGTGTGAGGTCAGACAGATCCCCACAGATCTCCACAGATCTCCACAAATACTGGCAGGTCCTGACAGATCCCCTCAGATCCCCACCAATCACCACAGTCCTTGTCAGGGGATCCGCAGTCCCCACCGTCCCCTATTATCCTGGTATTAGGATCGCATAAAAGTATCTCACCTTGGCGTGCCCGTGGTCCTCGCTCAAACCTGCAGTCCTAAAATGTCCCAGGACGGGACGGAGTGAAAATTGTAGTCCTGTCCGGTCTAGTCTTCTTGGCAGTTTCCGCCCATGGGGCCGCCAGGGCCCCCAGACTGTTGTGAACACTGGGTGAGACAACACCAAACACACTATCGTCGCCAGAACCCACACAACGCCTCTGATATCGACCCAACCCAGCGCCCCCCGGTCTGTTATGATACCGCCAGCAAAGCGCCTTCCCTGACCCTTGGTAAATGGAATTTCACCTTGGTTATGAGTTGGAGGAGATTCGGCAAAGATGGGTCATTGAGGAAAGCTGAGGAGAGAATCAGCATGCACAGGTCGTCTGTCCGAAAGGGAGCTTAGTATGATTTGTGGAGGATAAAAGGACTCCTGTTTTCCCTTTGTTCGTTGCTCTCGATCATCCATCAGACATTCGCTTTTCTCTTCGCTCTATCTTCTGTACACAGACTATCAGTCACATGTTTCTTTATTCTTTATTGGATTTGTTTTCTTGTCCTCTTACCTTTTCGTATCGATAAAAGTCTTTTGTTCTCCCACCGTCTCTGATCGAATCCGCTGTTCACCAAACGATTTTGTTGAAAAGTTGTCAGGTTGCTCAGGCTTCAGCTGCGGCCTGTGATCCTCGTGTTTCAGTATTTAAGCGAGGACGAGCTGGGAAAAATCGCTAAGGAAAATTGGTTCTGAAACATGTGATGAGAACCAAACCAGTTTCTGGGCCTTTAAACAAAATCTCTAAGTTATAATTTCCGAGAAGGTGAAGGTGAGGTTCAATGCATGATAACTCACTAATGAGTATATTTGTGAATGGGGTTGCCTGCGGGCCGGTTTTCAACAGAAGCAGAGTGATGAGCGGGGGGGGTTTACTTCAGTACCAGTAGCGGTAGAGCGATTAGCGGGGCTCAAGTTTATTGATGTTCAATTATGATACTGCGGAGGATATTTTTCTGCCGATTCTGGGAACACTTTTCGTAATTTGAAGGAACATTGCGATAATTGCTGCCCGGAGACGGTGGGGGACGATGGGGGACGGCAGGTGACTGGCGGGTGATTTCTCATGATGCACTAATGATTCCTTTGGAGGTGTATGATTTCAACTTTTCTAGTCCTGGGGGACAAAGCGCTAGTAATATAGTCCCCTAAAGCCCATTTGGTCCTCACCTATTCGGGCATAGTCCGTCCTAGCACCCCAAAAAAGACGGGCAATGAGCTGTGGTCGCGTCCTGCCCGGATCTGACTGACCGGATGGCTGGGAACACTGGGAACACTGGGAAGGGTTGGGATGGGCACCCCCTCCTTGGGCTTGGGCTGGGTCAGGTTGGCCCTTTCTGACCCAGGCTGGTCCATTGTAAGGCTAGGCAGAATCTGCATGACCCCTCACCAGGCGAGGCACGACCTACGAGTTGGTTGTTAGGACTCCAGGTACCGTCCGGAAGTTGATAATCGGTAACTTAGAGGACTTCCGGGACCTATCATCACCCCACTTAATCCAAAGTCTTTCCTATATGACGGACGCCCTTGCTGGGCAGCCTGGAACATGTATCCAATGCCCTCAAGGCGATAATAGAGTTGGTTAAGTGCCGGTAGGCTTGCCGCGGTACTTAAGTTCACTGAAGGTGCAACATTGCGGGGCTTTGTGTCTGTCGGGAGAGGCTTGAGGGTTCTTGGGCCACCGACTGTGAGCTGAGTAATTTTGGTTGCGTGGCGACACCCATCTCTCATCCGAAAGACATAAGGGCCTGTTTGGCAAAAAGGGGACCGTTCCGTTGGGCGACCGTTTCTGCTGTGAAAACCGCATTCTCTCCGTTTTGAAACGGTAGGAAGAGGGTCATTTCTATGGGGGAGAGTGACTTATGGACCTCGTTATTTCTACACCGTCCGAAGTGTCCTATATATGCACAAACTTGGCTTTGCAGAAAATATCCCCTGCCCCGACAGCACCTACACCCTCTTCCTTCCACCTTCTACTTTTCCCTGACAACCTCTTCAAGCCTATTCCAAACGCTTTCCCTGAATCCCAAGTCTGTCTTCTGCTTCTCACACAATTTCCCTTTCTTCGGCAATCCTTCACCCTCCTGACACCTGCGGTGCCCCAATCCTCATAGTGTTTCACCGATCCGCTTCAATTAGCAAATCCTAATCTTTAAACCCCCGTCTTCCTTAGTGCCAATTCCTAAACCATCCCCATCATTCCTTCATCGTCTATCTTCTAGGCCATACACACAGTCCCTCAACAGCAGGCGACCTGCAGAGTTTGGCCCCTCAGACCCTTGGACAGCGACCGTAAGGAACCGCCGGATTCTGCCCCTCTTAAGCACTGGTACTGTAGTAGAGGCAGTGCATCCCGGTAGTTATTGTTTCCAGGGCTCCGATTAGCCCGACTGGTCAACTCTTGGAGGCAAGACCACTTGGTGGGTCTTGGTAAATACCAACCACTGAACCTCACTACATCAAGTGGTCCTGTCAGGTCAAGACGACTCCTAGACTAGTCTGTATAGTAAGGTTGTGTATGCCGGCCATGTGCTATAAAAAAAAGGAAACTGGTAAAGGCACGCCCTGTGATCTGACCGGGACAAATGCAGCGATGATACCAATCAATATAGGACATTTAATGATGTTCTAGGAGAGCCATGGGTGTGGGCCAGAGCGAGGACCCAGTAAGTATCCTGAATAATCTATGAAAATAATGAGTTTAAATTGAGAAAATCTTTATTTGAATGCAAAACACCGGGTGGGGGGTCAACGGATAGGGGGCTTAGCGGACCCTCCACGAAGAGTGTTTTTCTTCAGCTTCGATTTTGTTTGGTTTGTTTGTTGATCTTCTGGTTCGTTGGCCCCCGTCCTACCTATGTCAATGTATTCAGTATTCCCAACCGTCCCGAGGCCGGCGGGGCCCGACAGGAGGACTGCAAAGAGCCCGTTACGAAACGGAACAGCTATCTGTAGTGCGTCCAAGGTCAAAGCGCAGGACGGCAGGGGACTGTGGAGGACACCCTGGGGCTGTGAGTGACGTCAGGGGATGATGGGTGACGGTGGGGGACTGAAATCCGAAGTAAACCCTTATAGTGTCTTATATTACCATCGTCGATCATAACAACAACAGCGGTCAATATATACAAGTTTCCTAGTCCAGCACAGCCTCCAGATACGTAGTATTCTAACATTTAATACTGGCTCTCACGCCCGTCCACGTTCACAGATACCTCCCATTCCCCCATTCCAGACATCAGGATTACTCCCATCGCCATTCCCATACCAATACCAGCCATCTCAATAGCGGCTCCATTTCTTTGAACAACCACTTCTGACAGCATGGGCGATGGGGGGCAACACGAGTGATATCTTATGACTTTATAATGATGCGTTCCGAGGAGCATGATTTCAATTTGGGCTAGTACCGGAGGCTCAAGCCATAAGACTATAGTCCCCTACGATCTGTCCAGCCCTCACCTTCCAGGGGATAGTCCGTCCTCGCGTCGCCAAAAAGACGGACTATGAGCCGTCAACCGTCCCGGCCTACCTCAAAGACAGCCGGACTGGACTGCTAGCAACACTGGGGGTTCCCACATAGGCACCCACTGTAGTACTAACGGAGCGATACGATAGCCGTTTACCACAGAGCGGACGGGATGCGAAAGTTTCATCGTTCTATGGCCGAACGCGTTATAAAATTCCGGAATTCAGAATATTTCTTAAGAGCTTAAATAATTGAACTCCGCGTTAAGACCTGCAAAATTCCCCATTTTGGGCGGGGGAGGGGGGGTGGGGGAAACCACTTCAAAAACTGACATATTAAACATCAATTTTGGAAAAAACAGAAACATGGAAAGTTCTACTACACCTTGTCAGCAGGGGCAGCGCCAATCCCCTCGCATGGGTTCGGTCATCCGGGCTTTCTACAATAGAGTTTGATGAGCACCATTAAGGGAGAAAGTAGAAGTCTGCGTATAGGCCACATCGATTTGTGTAATGGAGAAGCATATGGGTGCTGAAAATGAGGTTGAGGTTGGGAAGTGTCTTTCAATTGTCACAGCTTCGAATTGGTGTTCATAAACGGCCAACCCAGTCAGGATTTTGGGGCTAACCGGGCTGGCGCGGGCTGGCGCGGGCTTTACGGGAGCTCGCTTGGCCGAACTGCAGACATGTGCAAGCTTCTGAGTGACGAAAGATGGTTGGGTGGACTTTGGGAATGCTTCGGAACATGTGTCAAAACTGGTGTTGAATTAAACAGACCTCACTGATTCCGTTTTAAACTACGGAGAATCCGTCATCAAACACCTAAGGAGTAAGAAACACCTCCGTTGAAGTCTACCAACAACTCGGGAAGAGACACACTACCCACCCATTAAAATCTCAAAATCGTGCTTCCAGTATGTAGGATAAATATTAGTTCCCAAGTTGACATAATATTATCATGAAATGCCTAGCTTGCGCAGTGGTTAATACCCCTGTCGCAATCAGCGGGAGCGCAGGAGTTCAATCCATGCTGACAATCAGTTATTATTGAACAATCCGTCATATAGGGCAGGAGAATTAAAAAATCCTGCCCTATGGGGACTGGGAGATTGGAGAACTTAGCCTTCATCAATGGGGCTGTGGAGTTTATCAATCCTGCTACGAGGTGGTAGAATCCGACTCTAGACCTTAAAAGTTAGCGATCAGCGGGTAGCAGAAGCGAATAGGAGGGAGGTTAGCAAGGAGGGAAGTAATAAAAAATAAAAAATAAAAGTAAAATTAAATTAAATATTAAATATTGAAAAATATATACCAATTTCCCAAAGCCAAGTAAGTGTATTAGAAGAGACTAAAGATGACAAGAAAGGAAATTCAAGGAAACCCAAAAAGAAGAGTGCCAAAAGGAAACACAACGCGTGCCCTTGTTTGTTCCCCCATAATCAAGTTCCACTAATGGAGGCTTTGGTGAGGGTTTTCGCTGCCCTTGTCCGGGGAGATCGTTACCGCCGATATATCCCCTTGTGACAATGAGGGCGCGTGGGTGTCCACTCCGGGTGGCGGGTGGGTAATGAAGAACGTGAGCTGTAGAAAGGATGATGAACGCGAGCTGTAGGAACGATAATGATCTGAAGATGTGGGTGAGCTGGGGGAGGTGGTTCTGGTATGGGTCCACGGTCCCGTATTCTTGAGCTATGACCCCGCACTGTCCCAGCAACCGGCGGAACCTTAATCCGCCAACCTCCGAGATATCCACCCTTGCCTCCCCTCCAGATCCTGCGTGCTTTTCCCAATTGGCGGTGGGTTGTACCAACCCGGCTTTATATACAAATGTAAAAATAGAAAGTACAAAATAAATAAAAAATAAATAAAAAATCACTTCTTTTACCTCAGGGAGGCAGTTGTCGCCTCTCCCCCTATTTATTGCCTTGCATACATAGCTTTTTTTCTTAGTAAAGCGGGGTAGTACTAGTCTAGATGTACTGCGGGATAAGGAGGCTGGGTTGGGTTGCCATTGAATTGTTCCACCGTTTGGGTTTGGTTGCAGGTGTGCGCGGATAGGTAGCTGTTCCTGTCTATACATTCGAATGAGAGCTATTGAAATCACAGGCCGTCACTCCCACTATCCCTGGCCAGTGGAAACCATACACCCTATACCCGGCCCAGTCCCGGGAGTGACGGGATTAATGACAAGGACTCCGGCTGAGATTTCCGTGACACACTAGATTGCCGATAAGGTAGGGGCCTTCTGTTCATGTGATAGCACGAGTCTGAATACTGATGATCCACATTATTTCAATTGATAGGAGGGCTATTTAATGATCTAAAATTTGGCGAGAATCCTGTGTGGGATACCGGGTATAGCAAGAAAGTCAATACACATGCAATCAATAATAACCGAGCATAACCGATAATTTGTTATTCGGTACAATGGTCGGGTGGTGGACATGATGGATCACTCGATTATGGTCCCCCATTTCATTGGCCATTCGATCAGGAGAAATCTCTACCGGATCGTGATCAAGCATAACCCCCATATTCTGCAAGATCATGCCCGTATCCATCGGTACGGCCAACCCACTGGTCGACCTTCCTTCGGTATGCAACCTGAGGTTTCTACTGAATGGTCAGGATAGAGAATGCTTGGAGAGCCGTGTGGTGGCTGCGAAGAGGCCATTACGAGAAATGGTATGAGAAGGGAGCAGAATAGTAGCTGAAAAGTAAGAGTGCGGTGATAAGCAACATACCTCGGTAGTGTTAATATGCCAAGTGCTAGGCAACCGGCTAGCATCCATACTACTGAGGCTGTATTAAAGCTATTACAGTATGAAGGGAGAACTAACAGAATATGTCTTCTGGGGTTTCGAAGTATTCGCAGCTGTCTTCAAATATGGAATAAGACTCTGGTGAAGAGATCCTACCACCCGGGACGCTTTTGTACAAGCAAAACAATATAGGCGTAGGCACGGCACAACCGGCCGGGTGCTCAATCCAAAGCGGCAAAGCCCCCGGAATTTGCTGTCATAATACTCTTCCTGCAAAGAAAATTTCCCTCCCATAATTGCCACCGTGCTCTTCCGCGCTATTTCCCGAACCGCCATATTTTGTGGGCCCCACCAGATCTGCTGTGTCACTCCCAATTTTCTTCCAATATAAAATCCTCCGTAACAATCTAACATGAGTCTCTAGCGACACCTCTCTTGGCATGGAGGTATAGAGGTAGTGTAAACCGTGGGGAAGAATCTCGCTGCCGGAATAAGTGAATGTTCTCTTCTGTCACTAGGGTATCCCAGTTACAAAATAACCTACTCGGCCAATAGGGCACCCACTTAGGCAAACATATCTTCTGACTGCCGAGACTGAATATAATTATATATTCCGGGGCCCAGTCTACCGACATAGACTTGCTCTGGAAAGCGGTGTCCAGGAACCACTTTGTAGTTGATTTTTCGGTTTAGGAAGGGTAAGAAATACCACGGGCCGTGTACTGCTTGTGCTATAACTTAGTGCTGAGAACTCTGAATTTCCCTGCGAGTTACCACATAGTTCAAGGGATAAATATCCTTACCTCCGATCGCCACTGCCCGCCCCCCATTCCCCACCACAAGGCTAGCTACCAAACTCCACAAGAGGACCGTGAATCCTCTTACAGGTAGATTAGAAAGCAAACCCATCCAATGCCCCCTCCTGGGATCCCAACTCGGGATTACACTAAATTTCTTTACATGTCCTTTTCGACTCCAATTGCATCCCGAGATCTCGGGGCAGCTCAGGGATCGGAAACACCAAGCTCCCTGGGTTCCTTCGGACCGAGCAAGTACTACGCAGTAAGCACTCGAATAGAAGATAGATGTGCCGGGGGGTCAGAATCCCGTTCCCGGCTGCTCGAGTGGAAAACACAAAATACTCGGCTCCCCGGCCAATTTTTATCGCATCCGGAAACGGTACCGAAGGTCTGGGTGGACTAGACCTCCGGCTGTACTATTACTTCTCAAGCAGCCACTCTCTCTCTCTCTCTTCAGCCTAATCCTATAGCAAATGCGTTTCCAGGAACCGGGACTAATTTACCATGTAGATGCTAGTAACGAGTCGAGGTTACCCAGAACATACGACGTCATACCATGAAGTGAAGCGATCCCATTCCGCCTCACAGAGACCGGGATATATGATGAGCCTAGTTTACCAAAGCCTGTAGCGACGCTGGCAAGGCCGTATCCATCGTAGTTTTTTGCCGGGATAAGAGTGATTCTAGAGTCGAGGTAAACCAAGAGGTGTTAAGATGAGGCAGTGCTGGTCCATGGCTTTACCTCCTCTAACGTTTAGAATAAGGGTAAAGGTGCTGTCAGAAAAAAGCCTCATGGGGCGTTCAGTGAGGATGGTGAGTTCTCATTGGTGCACACTTCTTTAATTGCTTGCATTGCATGCTGGGTAATACCGGACCTCCCACAGCCCCCAAGAAAAAAATTGAGGCTCATCTAATACCGTATCGTGTCTGTAGATGCGAGATATATTTCTTGGTCGCCTATCTTGCTTGGCTCGAGATATACTAATATGGTACATTCATACCGATCCCGCGACCGATAATTCACCAGAGGTTTTCCTGCTCCGGGTTTTGTGGGCCCCTCCCCTGAGGTACTCGAGTACGGTATGCTAACCCGAAAGCGATCACCAATCAGGCTATTGTGGCTTGGGCTCACAGCTACCCCTGCCGGTGTCATGCTACACATCATTACTCTCACGCGAGCCGCTAGGGACGTGCATACTGCGCAATAAACCGATAACTGTCATGGCCTATCGATAAACTATTACAGTATCCATGCCTTACACGAGCACACCCTAGATGTCCTTGGCTTACGACATGGCACTGCAAAATGTCGAGGAGTTTTTTAAAAAGGACTGTTGACCGGGCCAAGGTTCCTGTAGATTATGTAAGGGGAGCAGTCCCTGGTTCAGCCCAACGGAAGACACCGGCTCCGCGCAAGATAACGTATGCCCCCAGCCAGCCACCACAAAGATCTGCACCGATACCCAAAAATTATACAAATGCTTATGTCCAGAATCAGAGACGTTCGTCAAGAGTTGTTTAAAACCGATGAGTCGAATATTGCCGACATCGCACGTGAGTTTTAAGTGCTATCGCTAGGATAGTGAGTCGCTTGACAAAACTGGAATGTAGAAAGATCGGAGGTGCCACAGGAGTAGGATAGCTAGAAGGATTAGAAAAGAGGTGGTTCACGGTGGAAACCAGTATATGAGGAATTTGAATGGTTTCTCAAGAAGCGAGATGGACGATTTAAATAATCGAAGCGAGGCAGTCTAAATGTAGTCTCTAAGACTATATAGCCTAAACCATACGTTTTTGCGCTGGTACCTTGGAATGAGATGGGAGACGATTCGTAAATGTGCTGTATTCGAATACAATTTGGAAATGCCAGCGGTTACATAATTTGAAGGAACCTTGCCATGGTTATTTCTCTCCAAAAAAAAAAAAAGCGTTTCAACACAACGAGTGCAGCCCTCGGCAAGAAAAAATCGGAAAATGCGCAGACGAGATGTCAGAAACACGGTTGCTCGATCGGCTTGAGCACACCCAACGCTTGCAGTGGGAAACCCAGAGGAACAACCCCCGCTTTCGGATAAATATTTTTCCATTGGCTGTGCTCGCGTACGGCACGGTACCGGTAGTACCCCGATAACTTAACTAGCAACGATCCCCACTCCAAAGGGTTGATTCCCGACCGCCAAAGTGATCATAAGCTCGAGTCAGAGTCAGGGCTCGGGCACTAGAACAGTACACCCCCGTTCGCAAAGTTCTCGCTGATCGGTAGGTATCTTAGCAAAAGTCTGGGGACAACTCGTGTACCGGTACAAGGATTTGCACTTCAGGTTTTCTGCAGACACTTGTACCAGTACATTTGTTATTGCCAATATTTTTCCCTGGTACCTCTTGATCCGCGAGAACTTTGCGAACGAGGCTGTACTCGTACCGGCAGCCCGAGGAAGAAATGCTTGCAGCACCACACTCTCTGAAAAGGCTTCACCTTTCGCCATCCACACATCAGAGGTTCCCCATTTAAACCCTGGCTGGGAGGCAAAATCATTGAAAAGGTATGATAACTCACCGTGCATTCGGCGTTCATCCAGCTTGTGTTTCAATAGTTCAAAAGCACATTCCTGAGTGTGGGGGTTTGCCAAGTGAGACATTCCCGGGGATGGACGTGTTTGTCTCACTTTATTTAATCCATTCAGCATCAAAGTGACAAGTTTCTTCCGGCCACTTTCTGTCCAATCCGACTGCATTGTAACACGAGTGATCGCCGAGGTGATCGGAGAGTATCGCGCCAGGGGCTTGACGGGGAATTACGTAACCCCATTTGAACCTCTCTCTCTATTTTCCTTTCGCTTACGGTCTTCACCGTACCCACGACGAAACTGGGCGGGCAACGAACAGGGATTAATTACCAGTAATTTTCGTAACCCTAACCTTGACGATTTTTTTGCCCACCAAATACCCCTGTTCGTCCCCCGCCTAGTTTTGTCGTGGGTACGGTGGGGGGTGTATTGGGCAGGGAGGCAGTCTACCGCACTAGCAAACTATCTCGAATCTTAGAGCTATAATAGGTCCGATATTGACGCGCGAGTCGCTCTTTTGCTAGAGGGTTTAACATACCGGTACATACCGTACTTACCGAAATCGCTTCTGGTACCATACTCCCAGCAAATTGCCTGTATTGTCATTAGTACTCGAGTACTGTGCGCTTGCTCAGAGTTCAACTTTAATTTTTTTAGGACTTTTTTTTAGTGTTTCGCTAATTCAAAATCTATGGTATCATAGGTCGACAATGCCGGAGATCTCCCGTAAGCTCGCCGACCTCGGTACAACCAGACACTACCCCTCGAGGAGTTGGGCAGGGACCGGTTGGTTATTATCCAGCTAGCGAGGGCTAGAAAAAAACAGATAAACAGATAAGAAGATAAAAAGTATAAAAAACAATGTCAAGAGTTCGCGAAGCATGAGGGACAATCATGCTGGGCATGGTGGCACGGACTCGAACAATCGGGGAAGCATCTTCCCAATATCAATGATAGTGATTAATATGGCTCCCAAGTGAGACATATTAATCACTATCACCACGTCTACCAAAAAACAAAGTGTAGTTCCTCGCCGAAGAAAGCCTCCGTTCAAGACCATGTCCGAATGCGCTAATTAAGCCCGGGGGTTGAACCTTCAAGGCGCCAGCAGCACAAAAACGCTCGCTCCCTGGCCCGCAAACGAAAGAAGCGAGCCAGCTGAAGTGACAACCCCACGTGACCAAACCAGTGTCATAGTCTGCATGCAGATTAATTAACCGACCAATTTACCCGTTAGGAATCCGGCAGTCTTCTAAGAGACGCAGCTTACTGTAGCTTCTCTGTAATATGGGCAAGTAACAGATGGAGCATCCCACCCACCCGCCATTTCTTCTACCCAGGAAAGGGAACAAAGAGTGGTGTGGTGGCGGTGCTTTCCCGGTTGTGAATGAACAGGATCTTGCAAGGATCGGAGTCAGCCGTAAATTAACATCCATACCATTCCCCCTGGCATTGCCAAGCCGAGCGTGGTTTCCCTGGAGCCCCAGCGCAGGCCGCATAATGGGACGGTTATGAGTCTTGAAATATTGATTTATTGTTACACAGGCAACCAGCGAGAGCGCCCACGAGCCGAGAAATCCAGAAACGAGGAGGAACGAGAGGGGGAAGCAAAAAGTCGAAATATGACCTTATGAACGCCGACCGAAGCTCGCTCTCTATTAGGGGAACTGTTTGGTCGCCGAGAGTCTGCGATTTCAGACTGGTCCAATTTCTCCTAGTCGTGTGGGAAACTCCGTCGTGTGCCACGACCTCCCCAATGGTTTTCAGCCCTACCCCGCTAACCGCCAGCAGTTACCGTAGTCTATTCCCCGCATCTAGAAACCTAACTTTAGCACCTCCCCGAACCCATCGGTGTTCAACCACAGAGGGAAAAAAGAAAAAGAAAAGAAATACACCACAACGTGGTCGCCGTTGTGACGAGCGAACGGGTTCATCTGGTTGCTTGCAGGGGGTTGTTGTCTCAGATGGGTTGGTGGTGCCGTAGCCTAACTTGATTAGTTTAAGCATGAACCAACCCCACTGGTTCACACACTCGGCGACTTCTTGAAGAATGAGATGTGCTAAGCCGCGCTTAGCATGACGCTGACCTATGGCATCTCACGCATTTTGCCTGATGCGCGTGTGTGGCTCGTGCGCTCTGCTCGCCGAACTGGATTCCCAAGGGGACCATGGAGGGTAGCCGAGCGGACTTTGACTTGTTGGTGCCTTGGGGGGGCCGGGGGGGGGGGTAAGCGGTGATATCGAGGCGGTGGTAAGTGGTAATATGGTAGTGGGCACTAGGGAAGGAGAGAGAAGGGGGAAAGGGAAATAAAAAGATAGGGTCCCGCTCCGGTGAAGTCAGAGCCTAATCAAAGTTTTCTGTTTTGGTTTACTAATACATTAATTCAAGTAGGCTATTCGTTCGCGACCCTGACTTCTTGTACCCATTCAACTTGACGGGTGTTTTTTAATTTTTTAATTTTTTCTTATTCAAATAAAATAACCGGCTCCACTATTCTAAAGGGAAAAGGAAAAGAAGACCCGACAAAATGGGCGACAACGCCGACTTGGAATCCCTCCCCAAGGGGGGTGGAAAAGAGATCTCCCAATTCTCATGGAAGGGCCTTACCGTCACAGTTAAAGACTCGAAAACTCAGGAATCATTGGATATTTTAAAGAATGTTGAGGGGTCTGCTCGGCCAGGTATTCATATTCCTTTCCTCATTTTTGTCCTGAAGACCTACCTTACTTCCCCCCTACTCGCCCCGCCATCTAGACAAGTGCTGACTTCCGGCCTCGGTAAAAATAGGTGACATGATAGCCCTCATGGGCCCCAGCGGGTCCGGGAAAACAACCCTCCTAAATGTCCTCGCAAGGAGATCAGCCGCAGCAAGCGCCTCCGTGAAGGGCCAAGTCCACCTCGACAATGCACCACTACAAGCGAAAACGCTGCGGGAGATTAGTACCTATGTTGAGCAAGAAGATGCACTTATTGGTATCGCTTGTCCCCCCCCCCCTGCAGATGGCTGTGCGGCTCTGACAAGATACCCATACAGGAAGCTTGACCGTCCAAGAAACCATCGAATTCGTCGCCCGCCTCTCAGGAGCCAAAAGCCCTGCCGGCCGAGTATCGGAATTGATCACAGCATTCGGGTTGGCGAAGCAGGCGAATACAAGGATCGGCACCCCGGTTGCTAAGGGCATCTCCGGTGGGCAGAAGAGAAGGGTCAGCATCGCTATGCAGTTGATTACGCGGCCGAAAATTTTGTTTTTGGATGAGCCGGTATTCCCTGCTCCTGCTCTGCTTTTCACATCCATGAGACGGCGGTGCTAACAGGACATGCATAGACAAGCGGGTTGGACTCAAAAGCAGCGTACGAAGTCATGTACAGGATTCAGCAAGTTGCTCGGGATGAGAACGTGAATTTCCCCCTTGTTACCTCTTTAAGCATTATGAAGAAGGGTCTAACAGCCCATCAAGATGATCGTCATAGCCTCTATCCACCAGCCCTCAACCGCAACATTCAACCTCTTCTCGCAACTCGTTCTCCTCTCTGCCGGCAGGCTACTCTACTCCGGCCCAACGGACCAAGTAGTTCCATACTTCACGACCCAAGCTGTGCCCATCCCACAATTGACCAACCCGGCGGAATTCCTGCTCGATGTGTGCAACACAGATTTCGACAACAGTGTGACAGACCTTGGTGGCGATGAGGGACGGATCGCGAGACTTGATCGGCTGGTGGAAGCTTGGTCGCCTAAGGCCGCAGCTACGGAGATCACTTCAACCCCATTTGCGGCCTGGGAGGGGGCGATGAGTACATCTGGGGCTCCGACGAGCGTGCTTTGGCAGACGTTCGTGTTGTTGCAGAGGCTTTGGTTGAAGAGTTATAGGGATTTGCTGGCTTATTGGATTAGGGTTATAATGTATCTTGGTACGTAGGTCCACAGACTCTCACTCGGAGGGCCAAACACCTTTTTACTTTTATGATTTAACTAATTGGGCAAATAAAACAGGCTTAGCGTTCATGATGGGCACAGTCTGGCTGCGTCTCGGGCAAGGACAGGATAACATCCAACCCTTCATCAACGCCATTTTCTTCTCTGGCGCATTCATGTCGTTTATGGCGGTGGCCTACATCCCAGCATACCTCGAAGACCACGAGAGTTTCCGCAAGGAGCGAGCAAACGGATTATACGGTCCAACGGCGTTCTTGCTATCAAACTTTCTAATTGGAATCCCCTTTATTTGTAACCTTCCCCCCCCCACCCCCACACCCACCCCCAAGGTTTCCACTACGCTAACACCCAACCCAACCAGTCCTAATAGCAATCCTCTTCTCCCTCGTCACCGTCTTCCTCTGCAACTTCCGCCAAACCCCCGAGCACTTCTTCCGCTACGTCATGTGGCTATTCCTCGACCTCCTGGCGGCCGAGTCCCTCGTCGTGCTAATATCCAGCCTCATCCCGGTCTTTGTCGCAGCGCTCGCGATAACCGCTTTTGTGAACGGGCTCTGGATGTCCGTTGGCGGCTTTCTCGTCTCCCCCAAGGTGCTGAATGACTTTTGGTACTACACTTTCTACTGGATCGACTACCAGAGGTATGTTTTCCAGGGCATGATGTTCAATGAGTTTGAAGGGAGGGTGTATGATTGCGCGAGGGTTGGGGATGAATGCCAGTGCATGTATCCGAGTGGCTTGGCGGATCAGTGCAAGATTGAGGGGCGGGGGGTGTTGACGGCGCTGGGGTATGGGGGGAAGGATGTTGGGCTTTGGATTGGGGTGTTGGTTGCTGTGATTGTGGGGATGAGGGGGCTGGCGTGGGTTACGTTGAAGGTTAAGAGGGGTTAAACGAGTTGTCGCTTTGGTGATTCTTGTTCTCTTTTTTGCCGTCGGCTTGGAGTTTTACTTTTGTTTTGTTGTATAGGTTTATGATTCTCTTAGACCCTGTTTGTTTATTTACTCGTGAATACGTCTTTCCTTTTTTTTATATTGATAATTCTTGGGAAATACTCTATGTAGTATTTATTATAGAAAAAAGGTTATATGCCAAGAGTAGAGTTAAATACGGTGTTTTTTCGTGTTATCCGGTTTTTCGCCAAGACCGGGCGTTACTTAAGGTTGTGCGGCGCCTGGGGTCTGAAATGTGTGCTGATATGCTCCTGGCTCCCATAGTAACCGAGGCATGGATTTTAGGTGTCTGAAGCCATGCGGCTGACTGTGTCACAATCGCCATTAGCACAGCTTAGTACAAGTGGGCGACGAAAAGTGAGTGGGCAAGAGCGATTTTACACCAAAAATGGCCAATTTCACACTCTTATTCCACCACCAATACTTGAATTAAAAATAGGGTAGGTTCATAGAATCCTCAGAAAATATGTAGACTACTTGACTTACACTGTAACCCTGAATGAATTTAAATTATCTGAAGTGTAGTTGCAATAAAGAACAAAACTTGCCTCAAAATCACGCCAAGACCATGGTTTTTGGTGGGAAAACTGTGTCTTGGCGGATATATCAAAGTTTAACTACATACCACTCTTGAGAAGTTGGGAATTGAACAGAAATTTGTATAAAGAAAATGATGCCCCTATTGTTTTTAGTGGTTCTATGCAGAGTTTGTATTTTTTTTGAATTTTCTCTGGGGTAATATCCTAGTGTGAAATCTGCAATTTTTGCGGTAAAATCGCTCTTGCCTACTCACTTTTTGCGTCCCACTTGTATAGTATGGTGATCAAACAAGTGCCACACACCAATTGGTTAGGTATTGGACATCTAAAACCCACCCTTAGTTACTATGGGAACTAGGGTGATCGAAGGGGTCTATTTCAGACTCCAGGCACCGCCCACGCTAAGCAGCGCTCGGTCTTGGTGAAAATCTGGATGACACAAAAGAATCCGGTATGGAGCATTCAGGAATAGAACGAGTGACAAGCAGGAGGAGCATGGGGCGTGTCTGAAGCCTTTTTTTCAATGTCCTGTCAACATGAGTTACATGCGTGTGTCCCAAATTATGATACCGCCGGTGAAATCAACCGTTGTGAAGCGATCAACTACGTTGGGATTACTGATTATAATTTGTATCCTAATCTAGGGGCTATGAAGAGGTCGGTTGGTAGAGACTTCCGTCTGGCTTCTTTCTCTCTGGTTGTCTTCCAGTCTAGGGTCACGGCAACATCAATTCGTTTCACAAGGCAACCGAGAGAGATATCTGAGGGCTAACCAATTTCCGGAATCTAAACACTCGTTGTATGGAGGAGTTTATAGAGGCAATTTTATTTTTGATAGTAGTTTTGGGAATGGCAATGCTAGGGTTTCCACTATGACAAGCGGTCTATCGGTCGCATGGAAAAAATAGCAAGGAGATGAATAGAGGGAGAAGGAAATGGTTTTTTTTTAAAAAAATAATTCTATAATAGGAGATTTAGCTAATTGCAGGAAAATAATAAGTAGAATACATAGGGTAAGATAGCAAAGGAAGCGGTGTCCCTCTGCCTATACGGGACGATGTAAACCGAAATCTATCAATATTCGAGAGATGATATTCCCATGAGGCTTCCAAAGGGTGTTTGTGGCCCTGGCGGCTATGAAGTTAGCCAATGTCGCACATTATGGCCGGGACTTACTGACTCGCCGGATGTTTCTCCCAGCCGGCCCCTGGCAAATACTTGGGTACGGAGGCTTATGAGAGCTCGGCGTCTTTAACTATTCCCATCATTGTATCCTCTACCTCCCGCTGAAATTCTCCCCTTTCTTCCCCTTCCTCACTACTTTCTTGTTTCGTCCCGATTACCGAATTTCTCCTTTCCCCATCTCCTCTCACCCGCTTTGCCTTTTCTTCCTCCTGCTCCCCTCCCTCCACGCTTCTTTTTCGCTTCAGGAGTGCACTTATAGTGCCTGCGCACCCTAACGGGGTTGGGTCAATCTTATCGCCAGGATCGGGGTAAACATCTTCCCGTTCAAGCAATAGCCTCGCGACTTCTTCGTGTCCCTCCACAGTAGCACACACAAGTGGTGTTCGACCATTGACATCTGGGCGATTGAGGCCGACATCTCCGCGCTCTAGTAGCTGTTTCACCACACCTACATGTCCGTTCGCTGAAGCATACCAGAGTGGGGTTCGATCATCATCATCTGAATAATTGGGGTTGACATCTCTGTGTCCAAGCAGCAGCCTCACCACTCCTTCTTGTCCAAAACCTGCTGCGCCCATGAATGCTCCGTTTTGGTGGTTTTCTCTAGGATTGGGGCCGGCATCTAGCCACTGTAGTAGTATCTTTACTGCTCCCTCCTTTCCGCTCGCAGCAGCCCACCAGAGTGCTGTTTGATCTCGGAAACCCGCACAGTTGGGGTCGATATCTTCGCGTTCTAGTAGGAGCATCACCACCCCCTCGTGCCCCTTTGCGGCGGCACACTCAAGTGGCCGGAGATTGCTGTTGTTTGGTCGATTAGGGTCGACATCTTTCCGTTTCAGTAAAATCTCTACAACTCCTTCATGTCCGCTCATAGCAGCGCACAAGAGCGGAACATCACCCCTGCTATCCGAACAATTGGGATCTGTATCTTCTCGTTCCAAAAGTATCTTTACTACCCCCTCCTCTCCAAAAGCAGAAGCCACGAGCAGTGGTGTTCCATCCTCGTTGTCAGCACAGTTGGGGTTAATGTCTTTCCGTCCCAGTAGTGCCTTTACTACTCCTTTGTTTCCGAGCCCAGCAGCCAACAGCAGGGGCGTTCGACCTTTGCTATCTGGGCAGTTGGGGTCCATATCCTTACGGTCCAGTAGTGCCTTTACTATTTTCTCATTTCCAATAGCAGCGGCCAACTGGAGTGCTGTTTGACCCTCGTTATCTGGGAGGTTGGGGTTAATATCTTCTCGTTCCATTAGTAATTTCACCACCCCCTCATGTCCATTCTCGGCAGCACTCTGCAGGGGCGTTACGCCGTCTGTGTCTTGACGGTCGGCGTCAACATCCTCCTGTTCTAGTAGTAGTCTCACTACTCCTTCATGTCCCGCCAAAGAAGCATGCCACAGTGGTGTTCTCCCTCGCTCGTCAGGATTGCCATAGCTTCCAGTATTCCACGGCAGTAATAGCTTCACCACACCTTCATGTCCAAATTTTGCGGCATAGAAAAATGGCGTACCGCCATGTTCATCTGGAAGATTGGGATCGACATCTTCGTGTTCGAGTAGTAACTTGACCACATCCTCCATTCCCAACGCAGCTGCAAACAAGAATGGCGTTCTACCCCCAGTGTCTGCCCAATTAGATATAACATCTTGCTGTTCGAGCAGGATCTTCACCACCCCACCATGCCCTCTTCCGGCGGCACATGCAAGTGGCGTTATACCTCCGATGTCACAACTATTGACGCTGACCTTTTCTTGCTTTAGAAGTAGTTTTACCACGGCTTCATGCCCCCAATAAGCAGCCTGTCGCAGTGGAGTTCCGCCTTTTGGGTCACGACTGTCGGGGTCAACATTTTCTTGCTCCAATAGGAGCCTCACTACTTCCTCATGCCCATTCTCTGCCGCTCGTGAGAGTGGTGTAGCACCTGTGCAATCTCGTTGATTGATCTCAGAAGCTTCGACACCCAGCAGGGTAGTCGTTAGTTCAACAAGCCCGAAGAAAGATGCACAATGTAGTCCCGAGAAGAACGAAGGACAATTAATGTCATAAAGATAGTCTTTAGGATCATCGCGACTGCAAGATTGTTCTAAAAGTGATGTTGCAGACACGTGGTTTCCGTACTGGCTCAGGAGTTCTAGCGTGAGGGACATCGCGCGATCAGAGAACTCTCTTTTGGCATGAGTTCCCCAGTGCCGCGAGGAATATTTGAGGAAAGGCATGCATCGGTCATCTGGAAGTGGGTATGGTGGGAGTTTCTTGATTTGCCGGGAATTTAAATAAGTTAAGCAGGTCTCCGCAATTGTGCAATGGGCCGTGGCAAATAGATCTGTAGAAGCGGAAAGATACTCTTGGAGGGTATGGTGAATCAGTCGAACAGTTAAGGCCTCCTTATCCACCGTGATTAGTCCTTGGCAACATCCCATCAGGGTAGCTATCAAAGGGACATTATCAGGATCGAAATCCGCTGAGCCGATCTCCACTGCCAACGCGTGACAGAGTTCATCCACTTGTAACGGACGTTCCGAATGGCAGACCCACATGAGGGTGGCCACCGCGAGCTTCGCCTTTTCCCCGTCCTGAGATCTTATCCGTTCCAATGTTGCGTCATATACACCCCCTAATCCTACCCCATTACCCAGTGACCGCAGCCTGTCTGCCCTTCTAGCGATGGTGGTTTCTCGCAGGATTCCATCGATATGAAGTGAAACAAGTAGAAATCTATATTCAAGCGGGTCAGAATGCGCCTTCAAATAGTTTTCCTTATTTTCACTTCTACATACGTGTCTGAGCTCGCTTTGGGAATGCTCCTCAGAATATCAACAACCAATGTGGGGTTCATTATCTCCGGCGTTGTGTCGCTCCTGAGCCTCTCGCGTAGATATCTAAGGACATCATCTTCGGTAGGACCGATAGACCTGGAAATGGCTACTCGACCAAGTCTCCTCTCAATCTCGCATCGGACATGTGGCCTTCCAGTCATAAATAGGCGAGTATTCGGTGACCCCCGCAGAATTTGCCCTAGTGAATCAAGAACTACGACTCGATGTTCTGGGGTGCATTCGTCAAGAGCATCAACGCAGATAAATGTACGAATTCTTGTTGCAATGGTCTGAAACATCTTCAAAATTCCGGAAATCTGTAGCCCTCGACCCCCGATGAGTTTTTTCTGATTCTCAAACTCATGGATTATTGAGTCTGGAACCGTGACAAATCTGCTCACCAGCTGTTTCAGCAGTGATCCTAGCATGCTGATTGGTGACTGCTCCTTCCGCGTAGCGAAGTCGAAGTAAAAGCAGGTAACAGCAGTTTCTAGCTCGATAGCCTCGTCGCATAACTTGTCTATGACTAGCGAACTAAGATCGCAATTTGTCAGCAATCCCATCACCTACATTCTCCTTGCAGATTATCTGTCTTACGTAATGTAGCTTTTTCCCACTCCGGGATTACCGTCGCAGAACAAGGTCGCAAGATAGAATTCCTCTTCTCCACTATACCAGCTTCTGAATTCTCTTGTTTCCAGTAACCAGGACCCTACGCCAGCTATCCGTTGGGATCTGATGTCTTGATGTCGTATCCGGGGGTCTAAGGGAGATAGCCATAAGTTGATTTCGGACCTATCATCGGGAATGCTGGTGATGATAGTGGACTGGTTGAAGGAGTTATTGTTACTGGCGAAAATCTTGGACATTTTCGGTGTTTCGCTAATAGTAATTCTGTAGAGATGATAGAAAGGATGTGAGGTGGTGATTGAGTTTAGGTGATAATTGAAATGCCGACTCGAGCGGGTCGTTGATGAAGAGCGGGGTAGGTTGCACAGCCTGACTGCTCGGCTAAACCCCGTCCAATCGCTTAATTCTCAATTCCCGTTTGAGACTGGGGGAGAGTGGATCATGTGTGGCGGCAGGAATGAACGAGTTGCTGGGGTTAGTCTTTTCCAAAGCATTTACAGGTTCCTCTACTCGTGTCTCCGCGCCAAGAATGGGCACCTCTTTTGGAATAGTGACCACCAGCCCATAAAAGGTATAGTGTTCGAGCTGTTTGAAAGAGTGTGCGGAAAAGTGCCACTAGCCGGTGACCTCAGGATTGACAACAGAATTGGCGATTTGTGAACTCTTACGGGCCGGTTATCAATTTTTCTAAGCAAGTGCGTCTTCAGCGTTGTAAGAATACTGGAACCCAAGAGGTCAAATTAATTTAAAAACCAGAATGGCAAAATGGAGAAGCCTTTCCTGTGCTACAAGGGGAGTCATTATCGCTCTGTGTAAGTACAATAAGCTGTCTTTTTTAGAAATTGGAGCGGTTTTGAATATTCTACAAGAAACCGTACGCATGACCCACATGCAGATTGCAGTAAGGAAAACCATATTTAATTAAAAAGAGGATATGAAATATGGAGGAGATAATAGTTTTAACAGTTAATAGTCAAGCGCTGAGATCAGAAGATATTAAGCTCTCTCATCGATTTAAAGGTTACCCGCCATCATGCTTCTTGAGAAAAGCAGCCTCTACACTATCCTCCATATGGGCCCGGAGTGGCTATTCCAAAAGGGGTGCCCATTCTTGGCGCGGAGACACGAGTACTTCGTGCCGAGCAGCGAACCATAATGCCGTTTGACTCCTCTCCAAGAGTATCTTTGCTAACCCCTGTCGTCCTTAAGCCCAGTAGCCAACAGTTGCGCGGTTCGACCCTCGTTATCGGAGCAATTTTGACAAAAATCTTCCTATTCTAGCTGTCTTTACTTATCCCTCTTCTCCACGCATAGTAGCCATCAGTAGTGGTGTTAGGCCATAGTTATCGGGGTAGTTAGGGTCAAAATACCTTTTCTCTAGTAGCATCTGTAGTATTTCGTCATTCACGAGCACAAAAAGGCAGAATGGGAAAGGGGAAACCCCGACGGCGAGCCGCCCAGCGAGCTGCCGGAGGCCTCTCATCGCATGTACCAGCCAGAGAAATTGAGTTTCTGAAGAAGGGACGACAGCAGGGAATCAAACGCGACCAATCACCGCCTCCCGCAATGTTGCGAATTGGGGAAGGGAAAAGAGCTAAGACCGGCCATCACGAGGGACAAGCAACGTCAAAATGAAGAGGAAAATGGAGACTGGCAATGGTAAGTTTCCGCAGCTAGGCGGAGATGTCCTGGGGCAAGTGATGCCAATTCATCAAGGGCGATTGAAGGCACGAGCTCTCGGGCCTAAGTCACTGAGAACAAAGTTATCGATCTGCAAGAATCAGGATGGTATTTTATCTGCGCTGCGGGAGAAGAACATACTGGTCATGTTTGGGGAGACTGGTAGCGAGAAGAGTACGCGGATTGGGCAATTCTTCGCTAGAGGGGGTGGATGGCACGGCAGAGGGTTTCTGTCACTTCTAGAAAAGGGGATGGGGATGGAAAGGATAAAGAAGTCGGGTATAGCGGTCGCTTCCATAATAAGAGTTCGGGGGGGGGCACAGATAAATTTGTTACGGACGGGATCTTGTTGCTTGAGATTTCGCACGATCCCTTGTTAAAGCTGTATTCTGTCGTCACTGACAAAGTACATGGGAGGGCTGTGGGCACGGACTTGGTTATGGGGTTCTTGAGGGCCTTGGTATCTACGAACGGGAAGTATGTGAAGGGTATTATTATGAGTGCCACGTTGGATTTTGAAAAGATGGGGTTGTTCATTGAGTGAGAGAGAGACACAGCATTGGAATTCATTAAGGCGAAGCAGGGAAGCAGGGCAGGGTGGAAGAATGTTGTGGAGGCCAACGGGAATGGGGATAGCGGGATTGATGGTAGGAAGTATGGAATGGGATTGAGAGAGGCGGGGCAGGAAGAGGGAGAAAACATATGAGGGGACTTCGGTGATTGGTGGGAACCTGTACGATTGGAAAAGTAAGCAGTAGGATTCGTCACCACTCTTTGTAAATAGTGAACTTAAGGGGAGGGCCCAATCAAATTGATCAATTTTATTGCACAAACACGCTGTCCTAGAGATTGTCGACAATGAAAAAAAGAAGCATGACCCAACAACCAGCAGGAAAAAAAGAAGTTAAGTCGTCCCCAAAACTACTTATCATTTGAAGAAATGCCCAACCCCAAGGTAGTGGGCGACCTGGTTACGTCTCGCGAAGGGGCCAACCTCATGAGGCGGGGCAAGACCTAGATGGGTTGCAGCTTCGGCGCATTGCATTTCTACTTAACTGTTAGTAAGAGAGAAGAGTGAATTGAGCTGGGAACCTGTAGTTACCAGTAAGGCATGCAAGTTCTGCCCTGGTGCGAGGGAGTAAGGCATTGTCAAGTTGAATGGTAGGCGGGTAGACGAGTGGCTCGCGCTCGCGGGCTGCCGCATTATAGAGTCTCATAGGAAGCAACGCATTACTAAAGTATTCGAGAATTAGAGATGAAGTTATCTAAATGAAGAGAGAAGTAACACTTACTCAGACTGGATGGCTTGGGTGTCTTGTTTGAGTTGGTTCATGTCATTGCGCATCTCATTGGTGGTAACCTTCAGCTGTTCAAGATCCTCTTTGATCTGGTTTAGGTCAGTATGAGTTTCCTCAGCATCAAGTGGGACTTTGGTGAGTGTAAGTCTCACCTCATTGGTGGTAACCTTCAGCTGTTTAACACCCTGTTTGATCTGGTTTAGGTCAGTACGAGTTTCTTCTGCATCAAGTCGGACTTTGGTGAGTGTAAGTCTCACCTCATCCATATCACCAGACAGACGGTGAACCGTAAGGTTGGTATCATCCACGGTTTCGTGCACTTTCTTGAGATCCTGTTGAATGGCGTGGAGAAGGTCAAGAAACTGAGTGCCCTGGGAGATGATCGGCATGTTGGGAATTTTGTTGATTTGTTCCATAGCGGCGGTAACGTGTCCAACAAGGACAGGAAAGTCGGGTTGCATTTCGGGGTTTTCAATGAGGTGTTGGCGGGCTTGGGCAACAAACATTTTGTTTTCGTTATCGGGCGGAGTCTATTCGGTTAGAGGAAATTATGCCAAAAAGAAATAGGTGCGGAACTTACCGAGAATGTTGTTGTTATTCCTGTTGTGTGTTGGCTGGTTGGGTGGGAGAAAGGAGTAGGGGAGGGGGTTTCGCAAAAACGTTAGCACATGCTTTTTATATTTTTTTTTAGTGCCCTCGTGGTGACTGTTCCGGGGGCACACCCCACTCAAAGCCACCATGAATCAAACCTAACCCTGACGATAGCTCCAGCTGTTCCACAGCTCGTGATTTACGTTGTGGAATTAATTGTCACACATCCTCTCGCAAATAGTCTTCTTGGCGCCAGGTAGAAACCCGTTTCTATTGTTTCTCACCCACAAACTCCTGCCAGTCCTATAAGACCCATTGGGGTTTCGGGTGACAAAGCCCACCACCCCCATACACCCGCTATTTTTGGAGATGTGGTTAGCCGGCTGTCGTCTGCAGACCATGATCCATGCGCGAATTCATTACAACTCATAAACTCATTTTGAGGGATACTCTAGCCATCCTTAGCGTGTTAGTAAGTTTACATTGATTTCGCGATATCATACCCTACGCCATGGTTTTAGGCAAAAGATCGGGATGGGGCAAATAGAGGGGGAGCATAAAGGTTTCCCCTATTGGTGCTGCTGCTAGTAAGCAGTGGTGAGCGAAGGCACGACCGAGGGAGAAGGAGAAGCGTGTACTGGGGAAGGGCAGCCTGACCTATCCCCCACCATCCCATACCTTACACCTCATGACCGCCACAACATAATAGCCCCCGGCCATTGATCTCCATCCCCGATTCATTTCCCCCCCTTTTCTCCCGTTCTACATTGCTGTTATCCATTGCTGTTTCCACCGTCCCCCCCGACCGGTTTGCACCACCACCAACTTCATCAACCTTTTGCATCTCGGTCGCACCCCAAGCCGGAGATGCCGGCGGAGGAAGGAATAGTTTCTGTCCCAGCGTGAGTTGGCTAATAATACTTTTGTTTTTACCGACTGAATTGAAATCAGCTGAAATTTCTCGCGACAGCAATACGGGGACTGGTTCCATTGGGTCTCTGACCGCTTTAGAGCACCTGGTTGCTGGTTACGCAGTCATTGTTATTGAAAACCTCTACAGCTCTTCGGAGGTGTCTTAACAGTATCAAGCTTATCAGCGGTAAACGCACGATATTCTCTCAACAAATATTCAATGGTCATCCGGATATCGATTCTGTTATTCATATTGCCTCCTTTAAGGTTTGTGGCCCTCTTGCACACGTGGCCTGTTCCGAGATTATAGATCCGCGCCGACTCTACTCCAAAACCGCTGACAACTCTGGGTGTGCGTCTGACAGGTAGAACCGCTAACCCGCCGGAGAGTCTACTGAGATCCTAGTCGAAGACTCCCACGTCAATGTCGGTGGGGCCATCTCCATCTCCCTGCTCGGCTCCATGGAAGCGAACGGCGTGAAGAACATTGTGTTCTCTTCTTTGGCCGTTTATGGTGACGCTACGAGATATCCGAGCATGATCCCCATCCCAGAGGCTTGCCCCATTAGTTCTACTAACTCTGCGGGTGAACTAAGATGATGATTGAGATGGGTATGCCTTTGTTCGCCGTAAACTGGCTCCACAGCTCCCGTGCATGAAGTTTGGCTCATTCATACTAATTCAGCCATGTAGTTATCGAGGACTATGTCGAGTCGCACCCTGGCTGGAATTCTGCGCTTCTTACATACTTTAACCCTGCCGGCGCCCATCCACCGGGAAATATGGGGGAGGATCCTCAAGGAGTTCCTTACAACCTTCTGCCTCGATTGTTGCAGGTTGCTGTTAGGCGCCTGGATAACCTTGAGGTCTTCCGAACAGGTGAGCTACTTCAGATTAGGCCTCTCCTAACGCCGGTGGCTTACCCGACTAGATTATGCTTCCCACACAGATGGCACTGCGATTCGCGACCACCCCCCCATCGTTGACCTTGGCACGGGTGACATTGCGGCTCTAAACAAACTTCTAAAAGACAAGCCTGCATGAGCATTAGTACCGGAAAAGGTTCCACAGTCCCCGGCATGATGAAGACCCTCTCGAATGCTGTCCGAAGAGACCCCCCTTATGAGGTTGTCCCTCAAAGGAAAGGAGCGGGAGTTCCAACTAGAGCTGATGAGGAGCTTGGATGGAAGGCTGGAATGACGCTTGAGGCAGCTAGCGGAGATCCCTGGAAACGGTAGTTGCTTTGCCCATTTGATCCCACCCGCTAACAGTGTTAACCCATCTAATAGGGTGCTCAACAATCCGCAAGGGTATTGACAAATGACTCCACAGATGCTACTGGACGCGCTAGCGGAGACAATAAAGAAGATGCCGGCAGAGATGAGCACAACTAGATTACCGATGATAAGTTTCGAATTTTTTAGATGAGGATTTTGACTATAGTTCTCTAGTATATTCCTCAAGGAGTCGAACCAGTAGTCTGTAAGCTAGGGTTTCTGTTGGTTTGGAGTCTTCTTTCTTGCATTGGCGGAGAGAATTGCTTTTATTGAGAATGCTTTGATCACTGGGTTATAGTGACGAGTGAATTTGCGTATTAATAGAATTGCATTGCTTTGGGCGGGGGGGTTTTTCTTTCATTTGTTCAAATCCCCCACGGGTTGCTTAAGCTGTGATACACTGTTCCGTTCACTATACTTATTGTCCCTTAGTAAAGGTGACCGAGAAGGTGCTAATTAAGATTATATATTTATTTGATTTTTAAATATTTCCTAGTTGTAGTTTTGGAGATCATTTGTTAGGTTGGATGTTGGCAAAGTGCGAGCCGTTGCATCCCAAGGTTCGGCTCCTTTTGCTAAAGGATAATGGTATGTTCTACCAGACGCCTTTGCCAATAGCCGTTTTGTCTTCTAGTGAAGTAAGTGTGTATTGCTGGTAGCTGATTGTTGGTAATCACCGTGAGTGCCTAGCCAGGTTCTCGGCCTTCCATCGCTACCTCCATTGGCGGCGTGCCCAGAGCCAATCACACCCTTGAAGAGATACTCTAACTTTGGAGCTATGGGTGTCCGAATACATAGCAAATTGACACACTGTTTCGACTTAGGTATAGTCTAGGTGTCAAGTGCCCAGGTTAAATAATTACCTAATCATCTCAAAGGAACCAGCCGATTGGATATAGTGCAGGATAAGATGTGAGAATGGAAAAAATATTATGTGGGTAAAAAAAACATGATTTCGCCCGGGCTCGAACCGGGGACCACCAGTGTGTTAGACTGGTGTGATAACCAACTACACCACGAAACCAATTGTCTTGTACATCCCACATCCAGTACTAGACACCTGGACCCGCCACATCATTCTAGACACCTAAAACCAGCCTGCTGACCACATATCCGAAAAATTGCGGGTGTATTGAAATAGCAGGCTTTAGAACCTGAAACCCGAATATACCCTATTGGACTGGGAGAAGATGATTGTGGGTGAGGAGCAATAGAAACGGGTTTCTACCTGATGCAAAGAATATGTACCAGGGGATGTCTGACAATTAATTCCAGAACATAAATTACGAACTGCGGAGCAGCGGGAGCTATGGCCAGGGTTAGGTTTGATTCATAGTGGCTTTGGGTGGGACGCCCCAGAAGCAGTCACCACGAGGGCGCTAAAAAAAAATATAGAAAGCATGTGCTAACGTTTTTGTGAAGCCAACCATCCAGCAACCACAACAAGCAACTCCTCGGTATGTTCCACACCCACACTATTTTTTTCCTTGATAATTCCCTCTAACCAAATAGACTCCACGCGATAACTAACACAAAACAATGTTTGTCGCACAACCACGCCAACACCCCGCTCAACACGCCGCAATGCAACCCGACTTTCCCGTCTCGGTTGGCCACGTCACCGGCGCCATGGAACAGATCAAGAAAATTCCTAACATGCCGATCGTTGCTCACGGCACTGAGTTTCTTGACGTTCTTCACGCCATCCAAGCCGATCTCAAGGAAGCGCACGGGAGTGTCGATGGAACCAAACTCCTGGTCCATCGTCTTGGTAATAGTCTTGATGATACCCGACTCACTCTTGACAAAGTCCGCCTTGATGGAGAGGAGACCCCCCGTGACCTTAACCAGGTTAAACAAGATGTCAAAGAGACCCGCAAGGATATCACCAAACTCCAGCACGATTTGGAACAACAAAAGGTTTACACCAATGAGATCCGCAAGGATCTCACACTCAAGCTCGATGGTGAACAGAATAAGGTTATCATGGAGGAGATCCGTGATACTATTAATCAAATCAAAAAAGACGCCGAGTCTATCCAGTATGAGTAAGTCTTGTTTTTCTTTTCATTTCATAACTTCTTCTCTTAATCACAAAACAATTAGGAACGGGTTACTTCCAATGCGCTTGTATAATGCGGCAGCCCGCGAGCACGAACACCTTGTTTACCGGCCGACCATGCAAATAGAACTCCCTTTACTCCCACGCACTAGAGCCGAACTCGCTCGCCTTACTGGTAACTACAGGTTCCCAGCTCCAACAACTCCTGTCTTGTACTAACAGTTAGGTAGAAATCCAATGCGCCGAAGCTGCTAATCATTTAGGGCTTCCCCCGCCCCAAGCAGTGTTCCCAACCGTCCAGTCCGTCCGTCTTTGGGTGGGGACGGGACGGACTACGGCTCATAGTTCGTCTTTTTGAGGGTGCTAGGACGGACTACGCCCCAGAAGGTGGGGACCGGACGGACTATAGGGGACTATAGTCCTAGCGCTTGGACCTCCTGTGCTAGCCAAGATGAGATCATGCACCTCCGAACGGATTCTTTTCACTTCATAAGACATCACTCGTTCCGTCCCCGTGCGTCTCCGACAGTCCCCGGCCGTCCTCAGCCATCCCCTGCCGTTCCCCGCCGTCCACCCCCCCCTGCCCTGAGCTAACATGTCTCACCCTGTAGGGCCCGCCGCCCTACCTAAAGACGGCCGTCCTACCCTTGGGTTGCCCCGGACGGACTATAGATAGCCGTCCCGTCCCGTCCGGGGCTCTTGGCAGTCCCCCCACGGGGCCCCGCCGGGCCCCCGGACGGTTGGGAACACTGGCCCCAAGACTTTCACCCATTCGCGAGACGCATGCAGGTTGCCCAGTACCTTGGTGTCGGGCAGTTCTTTGATGGCAAGTAGTTCGGTGTGGGAGTTAACATCCCTTTTTCCTGTCGCCTTTTCGGTCATGTTTCTCTTTTTCATGTTCGCAATCTGTCGGGAAACTTGTTTGTCCAATAGAATTAATTGATTTGATTGGGCCCTCCACTTACGTTCACCATTTAAAAAGCGTGGTGACGAGTCCTACTTATTACTTCTCCAATCGTACCGGTTTCCATTCACCATTGAAGTGCTCTCATACTTTTCTCCTTCTTCCTACACCGGTTCTCTCACTCCCATTTAATACTTTCTCCAATAAATCCCGCCATCCCCATTCCCGTTGGCCTCCGCTTTGTCCTTTCTGATGGTATAATAATCCCAGCAGTGGAGCACGGCCTGAGAGCGGAGATAGCGGAGGCACTGGGAACACTGACATGTATCGAGGAACGCCAGAGTTTGGACATCGGGAATGTTCTAGGGCATGGACTGATGAATAGCGCATATATGGAGACATATAGCTATTGCATGTATGAGCAGAGTTTTCACAGCTTAAGGTGAACCGTAGCTCGCAACCTCCGTTGAGAATACAGACCACACCTCTCCACCCCGACACCACATCCGAGCACACGATTGTTAGCGTACCTCCATCACTTTCCATCCCCACCCACTCTCCTAGAAGTGACAGAAACTCTCTTCCAAGACCTCTACCCCCTTCAGCGAAGAATTGCCCAATTTGAGTACTCTTCTTGCTACCAGTCTCCCGAAACATGACCAGTATGTTCCTCCCCCGGCAGGAAGATAAAATACCATCTTCATTACCCCACATCGATAACGTTGCTCTCCGTGACTTAGGCCCGAGAACTTATGCCTTCTATCGCACTTGGCGAATTGGCATCACCGGCCCCAGGACATCTCCGCCCAGCAGGGGAAACTTACATTGTATTGTTATGAGCTTTCGATAGGGTAGGGGAGACTAAACAGAGAAGAGAGAGAGTTCGAATGAAGTCAAGGCGAGTGGAACTTGGTCAATACTGGGGAATCGTATCTTGCTTGCTTACGGTTCTATGTACGGAGAACTAATGGGCTTATATAGAAAATACAAGAAAATTCCTGGACACCCAGCTCCTATGCCCACGACACGGAGAAGGTTCAAACCACTTCCATTGGACGATCAGAAGTCCGCCCGGCGATGGCACCGCATCAAGGGAAGTCCGGTCTCCCCCTTGCCATTCGCCGGCCTTGCCAAACGTGATCGGCCATGTGTACGCATTCCCCTTTCCACTATACAACCAGGTATAGTGATCCCACCACTTCGCTTGATAATAAGTGACAGGGGAAACTAATAACAATGGTTAACGATATAGGAAAGGTATACGAGAAAAAATACGTGAGAGCGGAGTGATCGCCGGTGACTTGCAACAAACCTAACTTCTACCAGGCACTAATATTGCTCCGCCCACCGGAGAGAGAGTGACAGTTAAGAAAGGTGAGGCCGTATGGCTCTGTCTCGAATGTACTAGGGAAATGTCTTGACTCAGGGAGTGGCTCAGGGTATCGGTTGATGATTTACGGCTTGTTCGTGGGAAAGTGATGATGCCTCACCTATTTCTTCCCCTTGTTCCTTTCTTTTCGTACTCGCTAACTCACTCAACACCACTTTGAATTCTACTTTATAGTTAATCTCACGATGGGGCCTAGCGGATGATGGTTTGGTTTCTCATTCATATCGCTCACATCCCAGACCTGGGCTCCGAATCCCAATAGCGATGATCCTACAATGACTAAAGTGGTCGATCGTGGCTGGTACGAATGGAACTAGCACATATTCCCGGCAAGCGTTTAGACGGAATTTCACGCAAGCACTGATTACTCGAACGCGGGATATAAGTAGTGTTCGTTACGGGGCCTCCGGGGCCCCGAAAAACGCGGGCCCAATTCCCCGCCCCGCCCTGCTGAACGGCCCGGGGCGGGGCGTGTTTTTTTAGGGTTCCCTGCCCCTGCCCCCGGCCCCGCCCGTTCCCCAGACGGGTCCCCGTTAAAACAGGTGGGGAGAAACGGGGCCCCATCCAGGGAATGAGCGGGGCGGGGATCACCCCCAAAATAACCCCCCCGGCCCGTTGTAAGGGCGGGGCCTAGCGAGTGAAAACCCGCCCCGCCCCGCCCCGTAACGAACTCTGGATATAAGTGGGGTTTTTTCTTTTTCGGTTGGTTCAGCTCCTCAGCGGTCGACTCTGGCTACCCCCTGGTTAGGGATGTGTGTACTATCTGAAGAACCTCCTGAAAATTTATGTATGAGAGTCTAGATCATATTCGCTACTTTCTCCTATCGGCTGTTTTACTAACAGAGTCTGTAGGGCCTGGGCTAATTGTTGATCCCGATAAAGAAGCACATGTATTTTCAGTTGCAAGCAGGAGTTCAATGAACAGATGATTGGAGGAAAGTCATCCCATTTCAAGTGCGAGTACGTGTCGGTGTTAAGCTTCATGCTCCGTGTGTACTCAGAGATGACCCTTCAAATTCCCATAATGAGATCATTTCTTTCCGTCGCATGGAAATTGACTATGGTTCTCGTCGTCGCTACAGTTCCTTGTTCGTTTGACAGATGTACCACGTTAGCATGGATCACTTTATCTTCCCGTGTAATGGGCTCCGGTGTCATGGTCAAACTGATGACGGTGCTGTCGTGACTTCCTGCAGCTATTTATCTCCCTGATTTTATTGAATAAATTCATCCCCTCACTGCTCAACTCAGCGGATTGCAGCAGTTTTTCGTTCTGGAGTTGATGCACCAAGGGCGATGAAACTGCGATCAAACAACTAGAGCGCTCGTGCTAGGAGCGTGTCAGTAGAGATTCGGAACAACTTCCCTCTCCTAACAGAAATATATATGCGCTCAGGATGAGCGGGGGTGGCCCTCCGGTTCCTTACAGAATGCCCGAGTACGTTCTCCCCCACTGTTGGAAGGTTTATTGATCCGAAGCCCTTAATGTGATCCTCTTTTCCCCACAGCTTATCGTCGTATTTGGTGCCTCCCATCTGCTGCTGTTGAACAGCACCGTACCCCCTATCAACTGTCAGCGAACCTGGCCAGCCTGTAATATCTCGTTATGATGCCTGCCAACTCGGTAATCGCCGCTCTCGGCCCAAGCAACGACTACAAGATTAGTGTTTTCACTAGACTCAGTCCAAGAACTATAATATAAATTTGCAGTCGTAAGTTCGCCATCTTTGCCTATGCCTATCGAGTGACCGAGGAAATGTCAGTACTAGCTCCCTCTCCACACGAGGACGAGGGTCAATCATAGGATGGATTTTATCAAGAACATCCAGCAAAGTCCGTGCGAGTGAGGGGAACCCAAATTCAAAGGGGAGGTGAGATTATTCGAGGTTCTAATACCTAAATCTTCACATCTGGGATAGGATTGCCGGGGTGGGGGTTGAAGATGAATTGACAAGGAAGAACTATAAGTTGATACAGGGGTAGAGAGAGCAGGCGAGAAAGCCAGCACAAACACAGTACTCTTGGGTTATATTTACCCTTCCCATAACAAGAGACAGGGGGCTAAGATCACATAGAAACTCGTTGATAAACTCAAACGCCGGACATTAATATCGCAAGTGCAAGTGCCAACTGCGGAGCAGAGCAATCACTTACTGTATATGACGTCTCATCTCCCTTCCAACTACCCGCACTTGCAAGACTTCTAAAGCAAGTCTGCGGGAGACCTTCCTGAACAGATTCGGCTGAGATTGGATTCTAAATACATGTCAAGCGGTACGAAGATCGGGAACATTCACGGCGAGAACGGAGCTATTGCTAGATCAAAAGTGATTCAAGCGATCCAGCGGCCGGCACAGAGGCCTTATAATGGCGAGGGATGCCATTTATCAGCAGAAGTTTGATTCCTCTCACAGATCCCTTAAACATTCAGTCAATTAAATGCCGTTCGTGGTAATCCAAGCGCTAGCCAATCACCGCCCAAAAAAAAGGATTGAATATCCAATCTTTGGCTATACGGTGCATGGCTATGCGAAACGAGGCCAGTAGGCGACCTTGAAGGGGGGCTCAATGAGAGCTCTCAGTGTGGGCGGATAGAGGGTAGGGCCAAGAAGCGAAGGTTCAAGGTGGATGAGAATGAGAGGGTTGCTCTTTACCACCATCTGCATGAAAACTTTTTTTCCACCAATGGTGAAGGTGAGTAGGAAGTCTGGGCATTGATTTCCTTAGCTTTACAACATCTATTACAAGACTTTTTTCATTATTGTTGGATTAAAAGGATGATATATTGAAAACAGAAGGGGGATATTGGAAATTGAGGGGATGCTTGGAGTAATTTATTGGGTGCAGAGGGGAGAAATATCAATGCTCGTAGTCCTTGTGAAATTCAAAAGCTAGTCCATGGATAATTTCACGTGAGAAATGGTACTATTGCATTCACAAAGGTTTTAGAACCATCCACGCACTGTATGGACCACAGAGATCAACCCCTCTGCCTAAATGATAGAGATTAGGGCAAATAGTTCTTACGGCGGTGTATCACACTTTTCAATTACCATCTCCAATAAACTTATAACTTAGTCTACAACCCCGGTTACCTGCAGACAGCTATCGAGCCGCATCCCGGATGTGTGTAGAAATATGGTGCGGTGTATATGCGGAAAGAAGACAACTGAAGGTAACTACGGCGGGAGTGAGAGTGCGTTTGTTGGAGATTTTATAGGCCTTTATCTTTGACATAAATTGCGACAATGACTCTCTAAATCAGCGGTTGGATTTTTGTCGTCAAGATAAGTTGTGTCACAAGACAGAAGCTACAAACAAAAAACACATTCAATAGGAAAGGTATGATACAAAGAACACAAATTTTACCTGACAATAATTTCTCAAACTTGTTACTGTGGAATTTCAGGGACCTCTTTCTTGGTCATCGCAGCCGAAACTTTGCACCCTTATGAATCATTTCCTTCTGCTTGCTCCTTCATTACCCCCAATCTCACTAATGAATGCCATGAATACAAATAAGGAAAAGAATCTAAACAATGTGGTTATCAGAATAAGAATTACATCCACTGCTATTACAAGAGGGAAATGATGGCTTGATTATCTACCCACCTCCAGTAACATAGCCGGCATGGATAGTGTGTATCACGATTCAATACTCCGGCAGCTATCACCGTTCCCCCTGCCCCATTGTATGGAACAAGACATCAAAGGGATCGTTCTTCTGAAATCGCTTACGATTGTCTCGAATCATTTGCCAATGATGGCTAGTAGTAATAACACTGTATACCACCGCCTCCCATTCCTTGCCCCCATATCCATTATTGCTAAGAGGCATTAGAATTTTGCCAGGCCAATCGTGGTCCTTTTGGCTTCAACAATAAATATGAACTTGGTCTTACTGACCTCAATCAGTGACAGGGACAAATTCTGGCAATCCACAGTACTGCCCATCAACAGCGGTAATTTTATTTTCCCTCCAGAGAGGAATCGGCAGCCTCAATCTGAGGCTACATGCAGCACTAACCAGTGAGATTATTCTGAAAACCAGGTCATTTATGATGGCTTCCTTAAAATCCGCTGTCTAATCACAGGAATCCCTTTAAAAATAAGGTACACCAAAATCCTTTCATAAAGCTTCTGCTTTATCACACGGAGGTCTTCCTTCTTGTGTCCCTTATTTCTTGTGTTTGCTTGCTCCAACATTTGCAGAACAGGAATAGCCTGTTTGTAAATTCCTCGCGGAGAAAACCCCATCCTTTGTCAGCCTTCTCTCTGCTGACCTTGGAGTACGAAACTTGTAACAATATGTTGTCCACAGATTATATTGCACCAGGTAATGACCTTACTTACTTAGGATGTTACTATCTTATGAGATAGTACGAAACGGGCTTGTAGTCTTGGAATTCCAGTATTTCATTCAATAGTATGGAAATGCCTTGCCTTGATATAGAACTATCTGTAACAATCCTATTGTTAGGTAGGTATGCAACAGGCAACGATAGTGGTTTCCTATAGTGATCAAGTCTTCTTCTTTGTAATAAGGCGTAGGGGAATACTATCTCTTCAGATAGTACGGAACTG
>Ga0307513_10000889_pt1 | contig 43267 bp, 48 predicted proteins | sample 15_EM_MG_FD_202174 | JGI IMG/M metagenome (GOLD analysis project Ga0307513, IMG submission 202174) | Populus trichocarpa ectomycorrhiza microbial communities from riparian zone in the Pacific Northwest, United States - 15_EM | ecosystem: Host-associated > Plants > Roots > Unclassified | place...
GGCGGACGGCGTATCGTGCGCTGGAGAGGTCACGTAAGACTGGCAGGCGAGATAAGCACGGCTGGTGTGATAAAACGCCTGTCGGGGAAACGTCGGATGCCGAGGAAAAGCCAAAGGCCGTGATGGAATCAAACTCCGAACGCATCTCTCGAATCGAGTGACGCGGCTCCCTTGGTCACCCAGCTATAAGCCAATCTCTTCTGTCCGCTCAGTCTCTTTTCACTTTGCAACACACAATGCCAGACGCTTCCCTCATGCCTCAGACGCGATCCTTCAACCCCTACACCGAGAACGGCGGCACCATCCTCGCCATCGCCGGCCAGGACTTTTCAGTCATCGCCGGCGACACACGACAGAGCGAGGGCTATAGCATTCAGACCAGATATGCCCCCAAGGTCTTCAGGCTGTACGTCCTCGATCTCCCCCCACCTCCTCCCCGATGTCGATCCTCACTCTTCGCGTCTCGGTAGGACCGATCGCGCAGTCCTGGCCGTGAACGGTTTCGCTGCAGATGGTAACATGTTCGTAAAGAAGGTCAAGCAACGTCTCGAGGTGCGATTTCCCACTCTTTTCACGTTTTCGCGCCAAGAGACTAACGTCCTGACGTTCCAGTGGTATAGACATGCACATGCCAAGGACATGCCTCTGAGGGCAATTGCCCGTCTGATCCAAACCATGCTCTATGCCAAACGGTTCTTCCCCTACTACGTCTACAACATTCTCGGTGGGATCGAGGAAGATGGTTCGCCTCGTCCTTCCCCTTGTTCCAACTCCGTCGTCCTCACTCAATCCGTCAGGAACCGGCGCTGTATACTCTTTCGATCCCGTTGGGTCTTATGAGCGCGAGGCATGCAGAGCCGCCGGTGCTGCTCAATCCCTCGTCCAGCCCTTCCTCGACAACCAGGCAAGTCTCTCTTTCTCCCCCCCTGCTTCTCTTTCATTTCCAATTCCGTTTGCTTGTTTCCCGCTTGTCCGCTCTTTTTACCTCCGGAGATATGTATACTTGCCAACTCGACCGAATTCTATCCGAACTTTAACCTTCCGATGGAATTTCCGTTCAAAACGCTCACGCGATACATTCCTTTGATAGATATACTTCAAGAATCAGGTTGCGGCACCCGGAATGACACACCCAGCACATTTATCGCTGCCCGATGTGTTGTCTATCGTAATCGATTCATTTACCAGCGCCACCGAGCGTCACATCGAAGTAAGCTGGTCCCCCTTCCCCTCGTTCCGCATCAACCTCGCTCACCTTCCCTCTTCTCTGCGATAAGGTTGGTGATGGTCTCGAAGTTTATATCGTGCTCGCAAAGGACAGGGACATTCAAGACTTCGAGGCTATCCAGGCAAGGAACGTCCACCTTACCCAGGAGCTCACCGTTACCGACGACGGTGAACGAATCTTCGTCCTGCGCCGGGACCTGAAGAAGGACTGAGCATACGCCCATCCCCCGGACGCCCGATTCCTTCCATTCCCGCCTCCTTTTGTTCCCGCGATCGTCTTGAAGAAACCCTCCAAGTTGAGGAAGGATGGACAAAAGTTGTATATCAGTTTATGGTATGCATATATTTTCTGCGCTCGCCCACGGAAATTTGCACGAGACCCCTCTCTCCTCCCTCTTGTCTTCCATCGATGCCTGAGTTGCGCGTCGTCTCTCGCCTCGCCCTCCTTCCACTCGTCTATCCATGCGCTTGCGTAAGTGTGCAAGGCATCCGCATCCCTCCTTCCCTTATTTCTTGATGAATGGATATCTGTGTTTCTCTGTAACCACCGTCGCCTCAAGTTAGTTAGTGTACCCGGTTGTGTAATAATGTTATCCGACAGTCATTTGCATTGCTTTTCAATCCGGTCTCACTGAGCAGTCGTTTTCTCCCCCAATACACATTCCGTACCTATTTTCCCGTGCGCATACCTTAAGACTCTACTAGAGTTCTACCGTGTTGTGAACAGGGTGTATAGTCGGCTATACTTCGGTAAGGTAAATACCGTGGCAAAGACTACAAGCTTTGGCGAACACCTATGTATATGCAAGAAGGATGGTTGAGAGGGCAACAGATTGGGCCCTCCAGAAAACAGCATATTAGCGAATAAATTGGGGCCCTCATCGACATCCTTTGGGCCAACCGTGCGCATAAGTAGTCACCGAAGACCAGCGGTTGGGGCCAGAGAACTTCTGTCGTTCTGGAATTGGCGTACGACCTGTATCCGAGAAATTATCTGGCTGGGGTTCCGTTCCGGGCCTCGTGTCGGGGGAGTGGTATACGTGTTGGCGGGATGTGACGTGTTTTTGGTCGGCTAAGAGCTTTCAGCCTGGTATCCCGTCGGGGTAGCCGGGGGCGGGAGTTCGTAAATGATTTTGCCTTGAACGTCCGCCGTAAATTGCGGCTCCAAAATTTCCCCCTTTATTGTCGTCTTGCGAACGTGAGCGATCATATCCGTGGAGTAATAGTCTCGCACCTGTTACGGTCGCAGACACGCACTATGAATAGGATTGAAGTAACGAGCCAAGGACAGGATTGTAAGATGCACCTGACGGTCTCCCGCGTGTACCACAAGCCCACAGTTCGCGGGTCCAATCGGCCGAGTTGTAATGTGGAAAAGCACAGTTGTGGAGAGGTGATCTCGGAGTACACATCACGAGCATCGGGGAACTTCCACGACAGCTGGACGCCCTCGTCCGGAAGGCGGGTCAAGAGACTGCACGAACGGTGTATATTAAACGGGAAGCTTGACGGAACTCCTGCGTGTGCAGCATGAGTGCGGCGTCTCCAGAGTATTTCATCCCGAAGGTTAACCGTGGCACAGAATGGGTCGCGTTCTCGAAAACATACGGAAGGTTGCGCCCAGACTGAGCTCAAGCGGAGAATTGCCGGATATGGACGGAAGCTTTCACCTCTGCGCTCAGGGGCAAGTGGGTATCCACGTGCGGGGTGGCGTGGGAATTGATACCTATCTTCGTTCCTTTCTGTGTTGCCGTTGTCGTCGTTGTCGTCGCTTCAGTCCCCTCGCCCTCCGCTGTACTATCTTTCAATCCGTCTCTCAGCCTAGTTGCTGCAGACCGCTCCCCCAATGTTTGGCCTGTCGCTCGTCGTCACTCTCCTTCTCTCCGTGCCTGCCTTCTCCCAGGCCGTTACCAGCGTCACCCTCCTCCCAGGTACCTGGTCAACAGGTAGCGGCGCCGTGACTACTGGCCCCGTAAGCCCCTTTGGCGGATCTTTGGTTGGACTGGCACTGAAGTAATCCATATTTTTTTAGGACTTCTGCACTCCTGAGAACACCTCGTTTAACTATCCGAAGAACACTGGTGTCTCTGTCTCATTGTGAGCGCGACGTTTCGCAGTGTTTGATCCCTTCGACTAACTTGCGTATCAAGTACCGCTGACGGACACTATGAGCTGGCTCGTTATCGATTCAAGGGCAACGGTGAGCCACCCGTCAAAATGCCGTCCTGATACATATTCATCGCGTTTCAACCTCCAGCCACCAGGCACAAGTGTATCACCGGGTTGCTGAACTGGCACCACGGTACCTACACCGTCGATGAAACCGTCAACTCCATCACACTCACTCCCCTTGGAGATGGATACCAGCAGATCCAGAACACCTGCGAGGCGATTACCAACTTCATCGAGAACTACAACATGACTGAGTTCTACAAGGAATATCGAATGTTCCAAGATCCTCTCGACGGTTACAAACTCCATCTGTTCGATTCGGGGGGTGCTCCATATGCGCCCATGTTTTACAGGTCCGCGGATCCGATTATGCACCCTACGAGGTCTCTACGCAACGTCTCTAGTCCTGTTGGTTCCGGATCCGTGAGGAACCAAAAGAGGAACGCCGGAGAGATGACCTCTAGCCCAGCTAGTGCGGGGTTAGTGATTGTTGCTCTCATCATTACCCTGGCGGGTGGCGTCGCTGGTCCGCTTTTCCTCTGAACACTCGTTTTCTTCATGACACTGTTCTGCAGTATTGATACGTCGCATTCCTCTATACTCGCTTTTATTACTTTCCTTGCAACCATTGGACAAGCGCATACATTTTTCCACCTAACTCGTGTTCTCATGCTGGGAGTATCCTTACCGTACCTTCCCTCTGCCTCTGAGCGTAGATACGTAACACAAATACAGCCTCGGATACCCCACGCTGGTTTTCTTTCACGTTCGTGTGACAGTAACCACTAGCCTGGCGGGCATCACCGGTGACTGGCAACAATTCGGCCGTCAGAAAATTTCTACTACCGACCACGATCATCTCTTTGTGTTGTGTGAGTACATGCCGTTTCCTTCGTTCCCCGAGAGATGAAACCTATCGGATGTCCAACTGCTGTCCGAGAGTGTACCATGTGGAAAACCCGTATTACTGCCTTCCTTCTGACCTTTCTCTTTGTTTGAGTTGCCTTGGTCTTTTTTCGACTTGGAGACCGCGTGCTGACCCCCCTGTGTTGGATATAGGTCTAGTGCGCTCTGCGTACGTCCCTCAGATGGATTATCTCCGTCACTGTAATGCGCTCTCTTGACAAGAGTTTGCCCTTCGGAACCGCAACCCAGTGAGCGAATCAAGATGCTGGCCGTCTATCGGTGCGGGTACCGACCGTAACGCGGCCAACTGGTCACCAATGCTCCACATTTGAGGATAAGGACCGTCTCGAATCCAGGGGCGTTGTCCCGTCCTCTTCACCACGCGTTGTCTTCCTCGTAAGTTCCACGCTCAGATCCCTAGCTACTCGCCAACCTCTCCTGCAGGACTTGCGGCTACATCACATGCCGTGTTTGATCGAGAGCCGCTGGAAGAGGAGGGCGGAAATGAGATGAATTCGGACGGAGTACTGTGGCGATAGAAACGAGGGAGGACCCAGAAGTCCCAGATCTCGCTTTGCTGTTGTCGCATCTTGTGGATCGCGCTGTGGGCGTTTTAGTGGTGGTGATTGCAGATCAAGATAGACGTTAGGCATTGTATGAGAGTCCTGATATCCCGAACTACTTCAAATACCTCGTCTGTTGTACATGTTGATGAATTGAAGGATTGTGTCGAACCTTACTGTGTGGTTAGGAATGATTGGTTTATAAGTTGGTGTGAAGTGGAACAGATATCCACGGCCATAGGACCTTGAAAGCACCGCATCCCGTCCGATCTGCGAAGTTAACCAGGGTGCCGCCCAGTTAGTACCACGGTGGGGGACCACGCGGGAATCCTGGGTGCTGTGGTTTTTTCCTGTTTTTTTTTTTTCTTCTCTTGGATTCGCTCGCCGGGTACTCATTACTTGCGCCTTTTATTTTGTACAGTACTTGTTTACAGGACAGTGATAACGATTGAGATTTGTCGTTAGAAGTTGAAGTGACCAGCCCACCCTTGTGGCGCGATTTCAAACCATCGGGTCTACCGATCATCCCGCGTATTCTTATCAAGTCTTGAAAGGCGGCGGAAGACAAATAACCTCATCTTCGTCTGACCCCGACTGCGAATATTGATTGGTGATTGCAGGAACACGAAGACGGAACGCCAAAGCGCGTCGTAGATGGGGAGACGCGGTACGCGTACCATCGGCACCCGAATTCAATCGAGGTAGCGGTATGATCATTGATGGTACCACAAGAAAACAAACAACGCGGTACAATCAGTAACAACCTGCCCACCGCGTTCCTTGATTAATTACTTACTGGAAGCGAAACGGGAAGAGAAGAAGGCGTCATAGCACGGTCCTCTACCGATTGCCTCGCCAAGCGGTCCTGATGAGAGGGCCTGTGTGGAAGAGATTCGTGGAAACGTTCCTGAGTGGCTCAAAGGCATCAAAATTCCTTTTCGACAAACCGCGATAGATGAAATCCGTGGTTAAGTCGCCGGCACCCTGGCTCACGGCTGGCACGGTCCAGGCTCGATAATCAAATTTCTCCTTCCCTCCGCCCCAGCCTAGCTCAACCTGTGCGTGGGAGTTTAGAAGGACATCGCTGGTTGAAGAAGAGCGGTTAACATGAAGTGCAATAGGGTCGAGGGTATCAGGGACGAACAGCATGGATCTACCGTTCATCCGGGTTGGGCGTCGGCCCAGATTTACCATGGCTGACGCGCCTCGGGACGTCAAACCGCGTCAAACCGTCGAGAAGCCAACCAACGCCCATGGCCAGATTTGAACTCCGAACGTTTGAAAGGAGAACCGCGATAAGATTGGATCGACACACCGTGGTAGGCCGGGAGACGTTCCAAAGATCTGTATCCGGGTATCCATATTCGGGAGGCATACGTAGCCTCTGCACGCCCCTCGGCTGGCCTTCCAACGGTGGCCGTGCTCGGAACTTGGTGGCCACAAAGAAGACACGAGGCGGGGGAACGTCCAGGCGCCTAGCGACGGGGACCACGACGGGCAGGGATCAGAGACTCCTGAAAGACTGAAAGAAGGTGGCCAGTATGACTTGCCTCGTGCCTAGGGAATATAAATATCGGCATCTCTGAGGGGGGAGTCATCCGCTATCTACTCACCCAACTTCGCATTCCCTCGCCTTCTACCCTTCGTCCACATCTCGACGTTCGATATGTTCTTCAACAACAACAACAATTTCACCGGTGTCAACTTTGACCACTCGGTCCTGGAGAACGATGACTTCGGTCTCACTGGTTACGGTTTCGAGGAAACCAACGGCGAACCATCCACCCGCGCCCCTCAGGTCAACGGGTTCGACTCTGACCCCACACTCGCTGGTCTCAGCACGTCTGAGATCGTGGAGTGGTGGTTGGGCCCCAAATCGGATGATGGGGTCAACCAGTACACGGGGAGCGCGCTCCTCGACCCTTCCCGCAGCGAGTTCGCGGGCCTGTACGGCTCCCAGATCGGAGACGTCCCTGGGACAAACGGGTTCTTGGCCACAAGTGAGTCTTACTGTACCCCATCGTGCGTCGTGAACACAGGACTCAATGTTAATAGCAGCCCTAGATAACTTTTATGGTTTGAACGCGCCCGAGCAACGGTACGTGGACGTACCTGAGCGCGCAGGACCCTCCATGGCCGGTCCTTCGACGATGCCATACCCCACCCTCTCCTCTCAACAACTCCCCCCTTCCCCGGCCAATTTCGTTGGCCCCATAACCACCCCTTCTCCCGTTCCGACACTATCGTGGGGTTGTAAGTGTTAATCATGCCTTCGATCGAGACTCGATTACTTACATACATGATCAGATTCCCCACCTCCCACCACCTCGTACGTGGCTGCCGAAAACGACCGGCCCCATATGTACAACCAGCCACTGACAGAACCGATTATGGGCGGTCAGTGGCCCAATCCAACTTCGCTCGGCAAGGGCAAGGCCCGAGCCACGGACCATCTCCCCCAAGTCCACCCATCGACTACTGGGGACACAAGTAAGTACACGCCCTCTCGGTCAGTTTAAGCAAATCACTTACCCTTTGCAATAGCGTGGCAATACCAACAGCCATATATACCACAAGACTACGGCGCGGGATCCAACCCACAGATGGTAAGTGGATCTACTCGTTTTTCGTTGAAGTTCGTCGCGCTGATGGCGGTCTCACAGGGCGCCGGTGTCCTAAATACCGACCTCTCTACCCAAGTCGCACCCTCGACTGGACCTCGACGGTCCATAAAACGTGCGAAAGGGAAGGGAATGGAGACAGACAAGGTTGAGGGGAAGCGGAAACGCATCCCCAAGAAAGACCTTGCACCGGGTATCAACTGGCCCAATACCTGTGAACGATTTTGTGCTGAGATGGCCAAAATCTATAACCAACCTACCGGGGAGGTTACAAACCCCGAGATGGCTTACGCCAGAATCACAAAATTCACTAAAGAAGACCTCTACCTCTCAGTAAGTAACTTTTTTTACTGTGATCGCGATCATCATTTAACGAATTTTGTGATCTGGTGACAGCCGCTCGTGGTGAAGCCTTTGGGGGAGCGAGCCAGTCGGGACCTAGAGCGGTACCTGACTGGAATCCTCAATGAGCTCCGCCCACGAAGTGCCGGACAGAAGAGGGGCGTTCAATATCTGCTCGAATGGGGTAAGCGAATCGCTCACCTCCGCATGGAATTAATCCCGACTGACCCTTGTTCTCTACAGTTGCCCAAGAGCTCGAGGATGGGCTGGTCGTGGTGAACGATGAGTTCGCTCTCCAGGACGGCCCTCCAACTGAGATCGACCCGAATGAGCTGGATGCCTCCCCAGAGGCGGTGAGACGGAGGATCGTGGAGAAGGGGCGAAGGGGGGCCATTCGCAACACCTTGGAGCGGATGACCCTCTTGTTCAAGGTCCCTGAACCGGAGTACCTCTGGACAAGACCACAGGTACTCTTTTTCGGTAAGTCGACTGCCTTAATCTCGAAACCGATCGGTCACTCACCACAACTATTTTAGCCATCACATATCTCATGTTTGGCGCAGGAGTATTCGGCAACGGGGGAGAATTCTTCACCTCGAAGCCTCAGCTGTAGGAAATTGGTATCTATAGCTGTATATAGTGTTCCGCAAAACAATTGGAGATGCCTTGACGTAAAGGATCCGACCCCTTCGTGAAGTAGGCTGAACGTCAGAAATGAACCCGAGGACGGGTGTTGAGTCTCCGCTAGGCTGTGAGCGCGTTGAAGTCAGCATTCAAGGCGTGATATAGAGAATGACGTCGGACGAACGGACGCCTCGAGTGTGAGACGAGTAACACGACACCAAGCATATCAAGATACGCAACGTAGGGACTTGGACATCCTAACGAACGAGATAGAGAGGTGGCGGAGAAACGCGTCGAGGGACGGATGGTCGCCTCAAAACACCACAAGGTGAGTATTTTATACCCAGACGCATCGTGATGCTGCGCCAGCGTCAATCCCGCTCGTCTCCTACAAGCACGAGGGGTCAGTCATGGACATCCACGGATCCGACGCATCGGCGAATCTACAAGACGAGAGCTGGTACAGATCAGTGCCCCCTCGTTTCACCGAAACGGACGAAGAAGATAGGTAGATGGGAAACGTCTCCCCATTGTCCGTTCTACGGACGCACGGAACAGGGTGATGGTCGGCCACGGTATTCATCCAACCATCGATAGAAGTACCGGTATAAAGGACCGAGCGTTGCTTGGCACATGCATCGCATCCCCTTGGTCTGCCAGATTAGATCAAGACCCAAATCCGCGCCTTTGTGCCGCTAGTAAAGAAGCAGAACCCGGCCAGACTTATACCTATTCTGGGAACAAGGCAAGTCCAACACGGTATGTCCGCCGAGTAATGAGTGGGTGAAGCGGAAGTGCAAGTATCTGGGGTGCAAAGAGAAAGGGGAGTTTATTGACGTGGGAAAACGACTTCCAAGGTCACTGATCCACTGTCTCGCAGATTTTTGATACGGCCCAGATCGTCATCGATAGTGCACAGTGCGCAGCCTTCCTCTCCGAATAACACCCATCGATACGAGATGAACCTCATTTCGAACTGGGAAGATATTTGTTCGCAAATGACACGGTCAACTTGAAACGCCTCGAGGCGTTTAATATGGGTGAATATCCCAATTTTACGTAGATTGCGACAAAGGTGTACATGCTCGCTTTTTAGGCTGAAAGAAGAGAATCTGAGAGGCGTTACAGAGGATACCGTACAAGATTGGAAACGGAACGGACCCCCTACGCTCATCCTCGCTTGAAAAGAGCAAGCGAGTCTTCAGGTAAACAATTTTCCTTCAAGTTGGTTCTCTTGTGAACCTTCAAAACCCCATCCTTGCAGACGAGACTGATCCTTCCTTCCTCTCCCCCCTTCTTCACCCTGGTTTGGATCTCTCCCAATATCTTCCTGAGTTTCCTGAAACCTGGCTGTGCCTTGCTCTCGATCGCGACGAGATCGTTCTCTCCGATCCTGCGCTTCGCGATCGAGAAGAACGTTCCGCTGCGGTGGACGGCGAGGTAGTGGTTGGGTGTCTGGGAGAAGTATAGCTGGGGATACGCGTCATTCCAATCAAAGTTGGCAGCGGAGATCTCTGAACGCGTCGTCATTTCGAGCAACCCGGAGTGGGGGGTTTGAGTCCCGGCTCTGAAGATTTTTAGGTCGGCAGAAGTGAGCGGGGATGGTGATGACGTCGTGGTGGATTTGGAGCTCGCCCCAATGGAGAGACCGGACAGCGCTCCTAAGACAGCTGCATCTAGGTCGTCGTCATCATCAATGCGTGGCTTCCTAGTCGCCTTGGATCCAGGGCGGTCAGAAGGAAGATACGCGTCGACTTCGAACCGAACAACCATTTTCAACCCATCGAAATCCTTGTGGACGTGTCAGTTAGGTGAGACCCCCCGGTTTCTGGTGGTTAGCAGACTCACATATGTGACGATCCTGTGGTGACCCGTCCCTCTCTCACACCCAGGATCCGGATCGGTCATCTCTTCTTCGAAGTTGAACCCATACGAACGGCGAGTCCCGGGTTGCTCTTTCGTAATCTGCTCCCACCGGTTCAACAAGACGGTCTTTGAACCAGCCAACTCCACATCAATCCTAAAATCCCTAGGTGGATCTCCAGGTGCAGCGGTGATCCACCTCAGGAGCTTTCTTAATCCATTTCTGTCTGTGACAAAGTCCACGGAGGACCAATCGAATGTATCCTTTTCTTTGGTCCCTGATTGGGATTCTACGTCTTGGACTGCCCGGATGAGCGGGAAGAGAGCACGGGAGCGCATTCGGTGACCGTTTTGGTCTACAAAGTTGTAGCCATGGTCCGGTGGGACAGATATCGGTAGGGGCCTATCTGCCCATGCCCTTGGCGAACCTTACACAGAAGTAAGCGTGATTGGCTCCAACTCAAAAGTGTGGCGGAGTGGTAGAAAGTGTGGCAGGACTTCTCAACTCACCAGGGACGATGATGGTAGGCACTGTTGCCTCAATCCAGTTGTATGAACCGAGGTAGGTGAGATCCTTGGGCTGTATATCTTGACCTGCAATCCGACCGTCCAGGGTAGGTTCGGATATTATTTCCCCGGACTCCTTATCGAGACCTTCATAGAGGTCACGGCTGTTTGGGTTCGGTCTCGCCCTTTCGTAGGCATTGAGCGTACGACCTCTTGGAGCTGGGCCGCGGGAGCGGTAGGACCCTCGGTGGGACCCTCGGTAGGACATGACAGTGTGGATGTGAAAAGGATCACCGACTGGGACTCCCCTGTGTATTTTACGAGCGAACCTGATTTGGGTGATATAAAAATATATTGGGCAATTCTCTGAAAATCAAAAATTCACCAAGAGGAAATCCTAAGGTTTGAAGAGGGCCAACGCGTACTTGGGTAAACAACTGCCGGTATTTTCCCTCTGGTACACTTCCAACACTCTGCCTCTGCAAACAAGACTGATCCTTCCATTCGTTCCGTACTTCCTAACGAGCTCCTGAACGGCCGTCAGGACAGTCTTGAGTTTCCTAAATCCAGCTTGCGCGTTCTGATCGATGGCCTCCAAGTGAGGTTCTCCAAGGGTGTACTTCTTGATCTCGGAGAATGTCCCATCCTTGTGCGCGCCGTAGTAGATGTGGGGTGTTTGAGACAGAAATAGCTGGGGATATGACCTGCTCCACTGTTTCTTTGACTTGGAGTATGTCTTGAGTTCGATTAGATGCGATTGGGGAACGGGAGATCCCGCTCGGATGATAGCTACGTGTACAGGTTCGTTGATTGGGGGTGCACTGGGCGGAGGGGGAGGTATCCGTTTTACGCGACACGTGCCATTTCTGGGGCGGCGGGGCTTGCGATGCGGCGAGGCAGGGCGGAAAGGCAGGCAGGCATCCACTTCGAAACGGACGACCATCCTGAGACCACCAAAATCCTATTGGCAATCAGAACCGGTGTGTTCACCTGGAGGACGCTTGGACACGTACGTAGGTAATAATACGATGATGGCCTGTCCCACTCTCGCAGCCAGGGGCAGGATATGTGCAGGTTTTCTCGAAACTAAAACCGTAGGACTGGGACTGACCACTGGTCTGTTTTGTTACAGGCGGCCAACCGTTCATGAGAACAGTCTTCTCGCCGGCAAGTTGAGTGTCGATCCTCCAGTGATCGGATCTGTCGTTTGCCCATGCGACCAGCTTCCGCAGGCCATTGCGGTCGGTCACGAAATCGACTGAAGACCAATCAAACTTGGGTGCGGACTTCCCCCGAATCTTGACGGCTTGCACCGCTTTGATCAGAGGCAAGAGAGTGAATCTCCTCTTCATGCGATGGCCATTCTGGTCGATGAAATCGTGACCGCCGTCGCGGGGGACAATCAGGGGTGTGGGCTTTTCCACCCATATCGGAGGACTCCCTGTACACAGCAAGAGTGGCGCATGGAGTTGCACAGATCAACCGAGGACAGGTAGGACGATTGACTGACCTGGAACGATGATTGTGGGCGTGGGTGCATCGATCCAGTTGTATGAGCCAATGTATTTCAAGTCCCTCGGCGCGATGTGTCCTTCAGGGCCTTGCAGTGTTGGATGGGAAAGGGTTTCCAGTGGCTGCTGGATGAGATCGTGAAACATCCAGCGGTGAAGACGCTTTTTCCGAGACGCCGAGAGCCTGGTTGGGAGGCGGCTGATCGCAGGTTCGCATGTGCGATACGCAGTCATCGCGGACAGAGGAAAAGCTTAAAGCTTAAAGAAGGAAGGATGATCACGCTCGAGTCTCAGATTGTGGTCTCGACGGTGATCACTTGACCCCGGTCCGACGTCCGACTCAATGAGTCGGATTGATTTGAAATGCGTGCGACATGGTTTACGAAATACCAGACTGCAACTCGTGATGCAGAAAATAACACCCGTATAAGCAGACAGTGTAAGCAACCACTACCACATCTGAGGAGAGGGACATTGCGCGACAAATCAAACGAACGTAAAATTAATAGCATATGAATGCAGGAGTAGGGGTAGTCAGTACATGTAATAGCATCAGAAGCCAGGGGGGACAATGCCCTTGGGCTGTTGTTCTGAGCCCGGCTGAGGATACAATGAAGAACCGCCGAGCATCTGGACAAAGCGTTAGAATGGACCGCCAGGAACGCGCAGAACTCAGTGAACGCACCTGTTGAGCGCCTTGTTGCTGGGCGAGCATCTCTTTTTCTTGCGCGACAATCTTCGCTTCGTCCTCCAGGCTGAGTGCGAGGGGAAGCCCGACCAACAGCGCGGACGTTGTCACGATCCAGACAATGTTTCCGAGAATTTTTCCGCCCTTCTTGATGAACGACGTGGTGGAGGAGACTTTTGATGAAATGGAGTGACGTGTAGAGGGGGGCACGATGTCCTTGAGGGCGGAGAGTCGTTCGTAGAGAGACTCGTCGCCGAGCTCCGACTCCACGGAGGAGAGAGAGGCAGAGGAGCCGGTCCGCGAGGAGGCGTGAGACGCGTAGGGGGAGTTGTTGACCTCGTCTTGGTCCTGGACAATTTCGACCTTGACCATGGTTGTCGATGCGTTGGCTCGCTGTCGGAACAGACCTCGGCACTTCCGGAGGGCTGGTCGGCCAACGCCGAAGATTAAGAATGTCACGTGAGTTCGGTACCGAGGTCACTATTCCTGGGCTTGGGGTTCGTCTCCCTCTGCCTGCCATCGTTTTCTGCCCGTGCGTCTGCCTGCCGTGTGATGTTGTCCCACAGTTTCCACCCTCAAGGCCCCGGTAGCTTGTTTTCTTTTTCTTGTTGTGATTGATGACCTTGATATCCAGTTCGCCTAGCTTTGGCCTTACCTTCCCAGTCCGCGCAGAGCCATATGCATGAACTGGCAAAGACTTTGCTGCCTCCGCCACGGAAGCAAAACACCGCCTGCGATGCTTGCAGGTTCGCAGTTCTCCCCTTGTTTCCTACCCAACTCATCGCCATCCAACCTCCAGGGCACGTAAGGTCAAGTGTAATCGAATCCCCGGCAACGATAAAGTTGGTTGTTGCTTTTGCTCCCGTTCACCCCCTCCACCTCATGCTCAACTACCCACTCAAGTGTCAGGTAGGCTCCCGCCCGAAGTATCTTCCGTGATAGTTTGGTGAACCCTCGATCCGTTCACCAGCACTGCCTATCCAAGGATTATCCATGCACGTTAGTCCCCGTCCCATGCCATTCCCTCGTTGAAACCTCACACATCTCCCCCCTCCCAGGAATTTTGTCCAGCAAGAGACGGCAAAAAGGCGGCACCGAAAACCCAGATCACAGAGCGTGTCAACAATTGGGTAAATCAAGACCCTTTATCTCTGGTCTTTTCGCTTTCTGATCTGAAAACCTCTCAGAGTGTTCCCGCATCTTAGGTAAGTCTTCATTCCCCAGAGCCATTTACCTCATTTTTAGTCACATCGACTCATTTCAGCGGCCCGACTCCACACAATTTCTCGGCCACTGCCTCCCCAACGGCCTTTTTGTCTCAGCCCATTCAGCCCCACCGATGTGTCTACCCACCCGTCTCTCGTGAAACACCCATCACGGGCGTGTTAGGGTATATCTTTTCTCCACCAACCCCATCCATGTGAGTTTGGGCGGAAATGAAATATCGGCGTCCCTCTCACACGTGCTTCCGAAACAGCACAGTTGGTAGAATCCCGTCATCACCATATGATGACTGGGGCGTTGAAGCCCATAAACTCAATGAGGAGGCTTTTAGGGAGGAGTAAGTTCCCGTGCCTCACCGGCGCTTCTCCGAAGGTCATCATCCGCTGACCCTTCTTAAGGCTTGCGCTTGATCTCGTCGAGGTTTACTTTCAGATCGTTCACACTCGCTTCCCACTTTTAAATCCTGAGGACTTTCGGAGCCGATTCAAGTCAGTTTCTTTTATATCATCCGATCATTGTCTGATCCGCCCGTTAACATTCGTTCCTCCAGTGGAACTGCTGGGGTATTGGACCCTCTCCATCCTGCTCTCGTCGCAACCGTCATCGCGTGGGGCGCTAAATTCGCAGAGAATACCCTTTTTGTTGCTGATCGAGAACGGAATGGTGGGACGAAAAGCCTATTTGCAATTGCTCTCGTGGACCGCGCTCGGGAACTTGCCGAGCTGCTCAAGGTCCACCGAATTTCAACCCCAGAACATGTCATCATTGGTCTATTGTTGGAACCACTGCAAAGTCGTCAGTATTATCTGTTAATTTTTGCGATCTTCTTGGAGGTTGACCCTCGCCCTCTGCACCTAGAAAACCCCGAAGACCCCGTTTGTGAGTGTCTCCCTTTCACAAATGCGACTCCCGTTTGACGAGGTGGTTACTAACAACCCTCTTTCAGACTACCACCGGTTCTGGCTTACCTCCGCTGTTCGATCATTGCTTAACCTTCAGGTGAGATATTCTTCGCGTAGCCAAGATGCACTGCATTCTTAGAGCCGCCGCAGATAAACCACAAGAGCGTCACGTCAAATATTGAAGACAACGAGGATCGCGGTATCATGATCTTCGCTTGGTGGATGGCCGTACTGGCTGATGGCTACTCTTCTACCTACTTCCGCAAGAAACCGATGTTGTGTGTTGTCGCTTCCACCTTATCTTTTTGTGGTCGGTCTGCCGGCTGACTGAACGGTCTTCTCGGTATATTTCACAGAGACGATGATGACTATGATATCGATTTCTACACAGCCGCTCCAGTTAGCGCTCCGGATCCGCTGGATAACCAAAAGCTGGCATCAAACCGAGAACACCTCGAGGTGCGCGACCTATTCTTGCTAATGCAAACCCACTGTTCCTGATGTCCAACTTGTCAGTTTCTGGTACAGTCTTCACGCGCTTTTCTCCTTCACAGCACCTCAATCATACACAGGGATACTACCGAGCTAATCACGCTCTAGCAACAATTGCGCGGAAGATCTCAAAATTGTTCTGGAAACCACTGATCGAGTCAGATGGTATCCCCCTGGACACGCTCCAGACGGTGATGGATGCCTTGCACGATTGGAAAACCGCGTTCCTACAGCACGTTGGAGTGTCGGGCGGCCTAAAGGGTGATTTTATCAGCGCCATTTCAGCATGTTGGTCCTCTCTGTCTCCCCTCTATTTCCTTGACCCTGGAGAGTCTCACATTCGGTTTAGGCGCAAGTGATGCGACTTATCATGTAATGTGGGTTATCGTGTTCAATGCGGTAGACGATTTCGGTATCAAAGAGGCGAATGATATCGCACGGAATCACAATCTCGAGCTTGGTCCACCACAAATTCCAACACACATGGATGAGGTAAAAGCGAGGGTATTTGATGAAGCACTCCGCGGAGCATCGAGGATCGCTGGGCTTGTACGTTTTCTCATAATCCCCCTCCAGTATTTATTTACCAAAACCTTTCATCTAGATCGGCGTTCTGGAATCGAACCAATATCTGGTCTGTGTTGTTGTCCGACTGAACACGAAACTTTGTGCTGATCATCGTACAACAACAAACAGAGACTAGATCCCGCTGCGATGTTGGCCCCGTGCATTCATTCCGGCTTTCTGCTCGCGAGGTTGGGTAGGCCAGAGGTCCAAAGTTGTATTTCTGGGCTACAACAGTACAGTTTCGCGTATGAAGAGGCGGCGGATCAGGCGAACGAAATGGCACGGATTTATAGTGCTGGAGGGGAAGAACTGGGGCATATGGCGGGTCTCGGAGCTCATGGGAGGATGCTGTCGCTGAGTCCGTCGACCTCCGGGAGTGTCATGACCAACGGCTCAGCACATGAAATAACCGGTGGTGGCTATCTGTGATTTATAATTTAAGTGGAGGTTAGAGTGGGTTACTCTCGTTCCTGGTGTGTTTTAGCTTGTAATCCCGTCTATCATCCCTGATTTAGACTGTCAGATTGGATTCATCAGTAGAAGTATCTACTCATTCTTGTATTTATGTGACCGGACTATCTCTCGCACCTTTTCCTCTCGAACCCGCCATGAATTCCTAACGCTCCCTCGATTCCGACCTCGAATCACGCCAAGGCCTTCCGCATAACATTATAGCCTGGGTAGACTTATCAGTGAACGGATGACTTGCGCATCGCAGTGTTGAACTTACCCCAATCAATCTTCTGAGATGCGTTCAAAGAACTGCTTCAGAGTCCCTGACAAGATCTCCGGCAGAGCCTCAACATCTCGAAGGACGACGTAGTATTCAAACGGGAACAGGTCGAGGTAGCGCTCCATCTTGACCTCCATCACACCGTTCGCGTTCTTCCGAACCACGCCTTGTTGCATCGTCAGGATCGAGTTCTGTACTGCGTTGGTTGATGACGTCCCGACTTTGATGTGGGAATGGAGGGAGTCGAGGATGACGAAAACGATCATAACTCTCTGCTCCTCTGCCTTCCTCAGCACCGTCTTGATCCTCTCCACGTCTTGACAAATACCATCCGAGATAATGATCTCCAGTTGCCACAGGTCTGCTGCAGAGGAAGACCTCGTCGATCGACGATCACGAGCCTGTTCGAGGACTTTCAAACTGGTTTCGACGAGACCGAGGAGGTCTGTAGCTTTCTGGTTGAACCGGAAGGCGTTGAGGATTTTGACCCCAGCTTGATCGTTGAACGGGCCGCTTTCGTTATCGAACCCGTGCAACACCTCGACGGTCTGTCCGAACTTCGCGATACCGATATCCCCGACTTCAAGTCTCGCGAGAGCACGAGAGACGAGGGCAAGCGTTTGATATGCCAGATGGATTGAGTGGGACTCGGCCATGGAACGAGAGTCATCTAAAGCTATTAAAACTTGATACTCGCGCCGGCTCGGTTTCGTACGACGCAACCAGATCTTGTCTTTGGTGTACTCGCTCGCGATGTATGGAATGATCTTCTTCATGTTCAAGCGCTTCCCGGTGCGGTAGTCGCCTTTGAGACGTGCGGCTTGAGTGGGTTCGAGAATCGACCGGAGCTGTTCGCAGAGAGCATAGGAGAGGTCGTGAGTGAGAGATTCATAGAGCCGCCACATATTTTGTGCTCCCTCGGAGGGGTAATCGTTGGCCTGCCAGGAACAGAGCTCGGCCTCGGCACCCTCCAACACTTGTTCATCGAGAAGGGGTGGATCACTACGAGAGAGATCTTCGGGAGAAGGCTGTTCACCGACTGTGGTGGTCTCATGAATGTCAGTGAGTTGGTCTCGGGTAAGACCACCGTCCACGCTTGCTTCCACCTCGACTCTTTGTGGCGGTCGAGGTTCGAATGACGGACGCTGATCTTGGCGTCCCTCGGCTGCTGTGTCGTCGACCTCCATGGGAACCATCTCGATCACGGGCTGAACTTCGTCGAGGAGCGTGAGGTCTTTCAAACGTGCTGCTTCTTCCTCTCCCGCGGCCCCAAGTGCTTCCATGTCCTGATCTTGATCCTCTGGGTGAGAGTACTGAAGTTGAGAAGGCTCCTGCGGCATCGAAGGGATCGGCGTTGGTTCTGAGACTTCGCTGCTCTCCAAGATCTGGTCGAGGTTGCGTCGAACCTCCTTCAGGGCGTCTCCCAAGCTTCGAAGTGGGTTATTCGTAAGCTGAGCGGCGGGCGTGACTCCTTGAGACTGGTGGTTGGAGGTGTCCTCCCCGGTGTCGTTGCCTTGACCACCATCCTGTTCGTCTTTCTCGTGTTGGTCGCTAGAAAGACATCAGAGCTCGCTGAGGTGGACAAGAAAAGTGGCTTACGCATCCTGAGCCATCTGCTCCTCATCGATTTCTCTTGTTTGGCCCCCCTGGGTACCTTTACTCTCTTCCCCCGTTTGACCGTTTTCCTTGTTCGTGTCAGCACTCAACTCAGCCATCCCATCGCAATCCTGATTAGCCCCCTCATGAAGATCCGGGTTATTCAGATCGGATTTCTGGTTGGAATCCGGGTCCTCGGCATCTGTCTCTCCTTGGCCAGCCTGACTTATCTCCACCTCGTCATTCTCCTGAGCAGCCTCCTCTGACATCGGGACGTCTTCCTGGTCTGGGAAGGGATCTTGTCTCACTGCTTCCTCCTCGAGGTCTCCTCCCTCGCTACCACTAACATCGTCATCGTCGCCTCCATTCTGCACATCGTCTTCACCCATCTGAAGATCTTCAGGAAGATTGAGGGTTTCTGTCTCATCAATCCGGTCTTCAATCGGGGCTCCTTGGGCGCCAGGCTGTTCCTCGTCCATCTCGGGTAAATCCTCTGGCATTTCGGATTCGATCGCCTCAGCTTGATCTTCACCATCCTTTTCCCCCTTGTGCTTTCCCTCGTTCTCCTTAGCCACGACCTCTGAATTTCCCTGCTGTTGTTGGGAAGAGTGGTCTTTCTCCAGCTTGTCATCGGAATCTTTGGGCTCCTTCCCCTCCTCGTCTCCCCATAGCTTCTCATCTACAGCGTGTGGATCACTCGCGTCCAGACCCTCGGCCTTATCTTCGACCTCTGGCTCGTCTCCAGATTCATCGTCTTCTTCTCCCTCATCTTGACCCTCAACATCTTCAAGCTCTCCACCGATGTCCTGGCTCATTTCAATCGCCTTGTCACCTTCATCCTTCTCCCTCTCAGCGTCCCCCTCTCCTGCATCTTGTAATCCTTCCACCTGGCTTTCTTCCTTGATCTCCTCGCTCACATTCTCCTTCCCCGTGCCTTCACCCATCCCGACGCCGTCAGCTGAGTCTTCCCCTTCCCCTTCCTGTCCTTCCTCCCCGGGGGGTGGTTGGCAGAACCCATCGTTACAGATTCTACTTGCGATGGAACAAGAAACATACGTGAGTTTGAAGAGGGCATTTGTCCAGTGGTGATGGTTGATCAGTTGGGTGTCCACGAATGCGAGGTATCGCTCCAGGAACGGGAGAATATAACCAACCGCACTGAACGTTTCATTGCGTGAAACAGTTGAAAGGGTGGCGAGTAGTTGCTGAAGGTGGGTGGTTATGTTGCCGGGGTTGAGTGATTTGGTGCATTTCATCACTTGTGACAAGCCTCGGGTCAGGAAACGGTCTTTTACGGTCGGATCCTCCGCAGGTTCGTTCGACGTTGCAACCTTGAGAACTTCTTGAACGTTGATGAGTATCGTGTCGATCGTCAACCCCACTTGGGTAGCTGCGATGTCGGAATCGGAACGAACGTCCGTTGGATTGAAGTAAGGCCATTGTAACGCGTCAATCCAATTCCACACCGGCGATACGAAATGTTGGGTAAAGGCGTGATCCCTAGCGAGGTTCTTCAGGACAGCCGAGATGTCTCTAATCCGGCTGATCACGTCGTTAAAAACGGAGAGCTCCTCTGTAAATCGGTTTGAGACCTGTCCATTCCTCATTCATGAGAACACGTACCTTGTAGCAGGATTGGAGGGACGGTGGAGATAACTCGATCGTAGACTTGACTGATTGCCTGGGTTATGCTCTTCGCGGTCGCAGAGCTCGATTCTAGGGTATTCGTGACGACGTCGAAGTCATCCCAGGAGGCTGTCTGATTTAGTACAGAAATTGCATCGTGAACCTCGGATAGCGCGCTTTTTAGCCTGTAACACGAATCCTTGACAAACCGAAGGCCCGGTTCGACGTGACCACCGCATGTCATGATGGATTGGTCCCGAGAGAGTTCCTGTAGCCTATGGACGAACTTCCGGAACACCTCAGTTTTGTCCAAGGTAGCAGAAAGGCTGTGACTGCATTAGCAAAGCAGTCACCAAGATAGAGAGATCAACCCACCTTGATCGCGATGCCAGAGAATTGGAAAAAGCTGACTCCAATAAACCCGCCGCCCGTTGGTACTCGTAATTTGTGATGTCCTGGTGATGGGTGCCGGCAGCAAGGCGTACCTCTAGAAGTAAGGATATTACGCGGTAAAAGTAATCTTCGCCTTTGGTACTCCACGTAGTCCAATGAGCGGGACCCGAAAGAATTGGTTGCTCCCTAATCCAACGTTGGCTTCGGTTCCGTGACAGCACCTCTGGCTTGACATTACTCGAAAGTCCACTCCGTTTCAGTTCCTTCAGGTGATCGCTAAAAGCCTTCTTCTTCCGGACGAGCAATGCTTTGAAACCCTTCTGTCTCTTTTCTTTAGGTAGCGAGGAAGGGACGGTTTCTCTGGACAAGTCCTCCGAAGTTAAGATCAGTTCAACAGCGAGCTGATCAATACGTTTCGGTGACGAGTTTGTGATGAACTCGCAAAGGTCGCGTGAGAGCAGATGGTCGAATCTGGTGAAGGTATGGCCGATCCCAGAAAGACGCCTGACTTTAATGTACCAAGTGGGAACCTCTGGGAACGTTGGGGCTGGGGGTCTGTCGTCAGTGGGCGCAGAATAATATTCAGGGGTGGCAGGTTTGCGTTCTGGATCACTGGGGCTGGCGATCCCGAAGAGGTCGCTGACCGGTTGTCGAAGTATTTCACGGAACTTGCGGATCGATTTGTATAGTTGGTGGTGGGTCTTACGAGCACTCTGTTGCAGGGCACGCACATTCGTGTCCCGCCAACTGGCCAACTTGACGAACCCTTGAATATCTCCTTCTTGAGTGGCTCTGTCCCGGGAGAAGCGTTCCTCAACAGTCCCAGAAAACTGGCAGTAATGGTTCCGTGTGTGATGTAGGATGCGTGCCACCCTCTCAAAATCTATGTGTTTGGAAACTTCGCCTTGTTGAGAGAGGGTACGGAGGTGGTGTTCGAAGTCATGGAGTAGTTGAATCCTGGCCTGGAATTGCCCTGACGGAGACGTCTGTATAAATTGGTCGACCAAGGGAACGACGCTGTCCATGTACTGCGAAAAGGCAGAATCGTCCAAAAGAGATTGCTCTGCGGCTGCGTAGGAACCACGAACGAGTGTCTCGTATAATTGGAACCACCAGTCCGCGACACCGGAAACGAAGTTCAGTCTTTCGGTTTCCAGGAGTGATTTCCAACACGCGAGTTCCAACCGTCTCCAGTCAATGATGAGTTCGGTGAGATTTTGTCGGAACTGTGCGAGGGTGTTCTCTCGATTTGCGTACATTTCCCAGTCGTCGGTTTGTAAAAGTAATTGTTCCAAAGAGGCAAGGACACAGGGCAGTGGGTTGGTAAGGGGGAGGGCCAGTACCATGTCACAACTATCCCGGAGGTGCTGTAATACCATTTGGTCTGGCCACTCGGTGATGAGCTGGGATAACCTATCATGTAGGGATCGTACGATAGGGGTAACTCGAGATGTCTCGCGTGCATTGGACCCGTGGTAGAATTCACCTTTCTCCCCAGGTCGTTGCAACCAGTCGAGCCGGTCCTTCAGCAGGAGTGATTGGTACGGGATTCCTGTGTCGTCCAGTGTGTGATTGAGTCGAGAAAAGTTTTCTCTCAGGAATCCAGCGAAGTAATCTCTGCTCAGCCTCCGGAAGGAAGAGGAGCCGATGCCTTGAGACGAATTCACGAGGGTTCGGTGGACTTGGAGGAATTCTGTTCCACTCGGGGTCAGGGGTGAAGAGGTGCTTGAAGTAAGTGGTGGTTGGGGACTATCGCCATCTCCCGAGTCCGAGAAACTGGGGAAAAGAGCTAAGAACTCCGCCTCCTCCTCTTCCTCACACGATGGCAATTTCTTGGTCCGGTACAGCGATGCTGCAGAAGCGCGATTCGCCTCTTGTTTCCCTCTATCAGCCAACCACAGCCCCATGAGATGGTCATACGCCTTGACGGTGTACAACGATAATGACCTTCGGTCGACTCCGGAAGAGATCTCGAGAGCGATTGCGGATAATCCAAGGTGAAGCGAAGCGGAATTGTCGGACTGGTGGGTGATAGTGGTGTCGATCAAAGGGTTTGTCCCCAGGATGGAGGGTACGGACATCAGAGCTTTCGAGAGAGTGATTTGGTGGGGGTTTGATATGCTCGGGGTGAACGCGAGCCTAACACCAAGCTTCATGTGGAGGATCGCCCATATCACTGGTGTGCTGATATCGTTGTATTCAGGGTAGGCGGTGTCTAGGCGGTGGCAGAAGCCAGAGAGTGTCTCTTGAAACATTTCCTCCCGCTGGGCAAGTTCGCGCGGGACGGGGTCGACAGGAGGGACTGAATAGTCGTTGAAGGTGTGAAGGACCTGGGACACGAATTTCGAAACCTCGGTCCAGTACACCCCGAGCCTATCCGTCCCTCGAGTCCAGTAGCGGCCGGTGGAGACAGCTGCAAGCTTCTCCCGAATGTCAAGTAACTGTTTCTCCAACAGGCGAATGACCACGTTGGAAATGTTCCCGGACAGGTGTTTCTCGTGCCTGACGTGTAATTTCAGCTGCGATTGTATTTGCTCTTCCGCAGCCCTCCAAAACCTGACTGCACAACGCTGCGCTGCGAGAGGATCAAGTGGAACGCTGGGTACATAGGCCGCTATCGCGAGTTTGCTGAAGGCAACCCAAGCCAGGCCAATCTCCCGCAGAGAGGTGTCGCGAGATCGAAGCTGCCCAAGGGCCTCCACCAATATCATCACGCGGGGCATGTCAAGGTCGTGAACCCCTTGAATCGTGTCGAGGAGATCTCCCACAGATTCGGGGGTACAAGGATCTGGCCTGTTCGAGAGGGTTTGTAATGCTTCATGGAGGTCTCTGGATCTGTTTCCGAATGAGGAGAAAAACTATTCATTATAAGCTAGGTGATCTTGAGGGGTAGGAAATTGGATACCATAATGATGGTCTGCACCAGAAACCTGGTAAGTGACGTCTTCCGTGGAGTATCAACTCCGAGGTTTAATAACGCCAGCTTGAGTTGCGCATCAATGGAGCTTGTATATTCCGTCATCTGAGAGAGCACTGTTCTGCTTGGGTCACTGTGTGGATATGAGCATCATCTGTGGTTGATGAATTAACACTTACCACACGGTGACTGTATTTCTTGTGACAATCGGCAGATTCAAAGCATACTCATCCTATGTCAACCAATTAAATACGAAGGTTACTAGCGGGAGGTAAGCACACACTTGGGTGGTCCCATTCCTTCTCCAGGCACTATTAAGCCACTGTTTTTGCGCACGAATGACATAGGGGACACGAGCTAAAATGGAGGTGGTGAGAGGAGAGGTCGCCGCTTGGTGTATGTGCTCACGCTGAGAGCTCGAAGTAGCCCACCACAGTTGCTGAAGGGCAAGGGCATCCTGAAGCGGTTGTGTGCTGTCCTGCACAAAAAGGTTTAACAGCCGCTGGGTGTACCACCCTGTAGACTTCTCGGTGTCAGACTAGATCAAGATCGACTTTACACCTTGCACACATACTTCCGGAGGCGTGGAATCTCCGACGTAATCCGCGGTTTGAAGTACGTTTAACTGAGCAATCCAGAACGATGAAGTGGGGGTATCTCGGAAGGGGAAACAAGGAGAAGTAGCAAGGAGCTGGATGTCACTTGAGTAATAGATGTAGCCATATATCGAGTGTGACACACCTTCTGGAATTTATCCTTGAGGTCCTGAACGACCTTGGCCTCATCACGGGACAAGACGGCTGGGAGGGTGCAAAGGGCGGCAAACTGGAACGCTTGACTTCGAAGATCTAGGGAGCGTTAGTGGTCCCCCCCCCCACCACTCATTCCGAGGAGTGTTTTCTTACCTGCATATCCACCGAACAGAGAAACTTTCTCGAGCACGTCCAGTGAGTTACTGTCAGCAGACGGAGTCACATCGGTGAGAAAGGCGCTCCAGATGTCGTAAAAACCCCATCCGGAAGATAAATGGACAAGGCTATCTAGCTTTTCCACGTGAAAAAAGATAGTCTCAAAGCCTGACGGCGCAGTTTTTAATGCCTCGTTCATCCATCTCACCACAACCTGGAGCGCAGAATAGTCTATCTGCCTACCATGAATAAATCTAGACAAATGGTTGCTGAATCGGAGGAGTTGAACCGCAGTTATCACCTAGTCGAGTGGTCGGTGAGGGCGACAGTGAATGGGGACTGGCGTACGCACAATGATTGGATCAACAGTATACTTGCTATTGAGTATTTCCCCAACTACCTTGGGCACACTGTTGACGAGAGCGAGCGCTTCATCTGTAATATGCGATAGATTGGATGTTGATAACGTTGAGGGGATATCCCTCTCAGGTACAGTAACCTTCCCGGCTTGCAGTTCCACCAGTAGACTCAGCAGGCCAATAGCTTGTGTCGTGTGAGACTTATTGTCCGCGTCCTCAGTTTCGAAAACAAAACAAGGCAGTGAATTGAGGGTAACGACCTGAGGCTATATACATGGATCGTATTCAGAGCATTATCTCGAAGGATACTAGACCTGATGCTGACCTGGAAAGGCAAAAAATCAGACGGTATGTTCCACTTTCTACCTAACTTGTGACGCAACCGCGAGAATAGGGTGGAAAGAGGGTCCTCATGCAGTGATCGCAAGATGGACCGCACGGTCGAAGACGAGTCTAGCTGGCCAGATAGTGCTGAACACCCCCAAAATCGAATGGCGTGAGGTAGATAGGCTGGAGGTGTGGTTCGGGCGATGAAGTGAAACGATGCTTCCTCGTGGCTATTAGTCAAAGGCGAGGATATGGATTGAGAGAGGAGCGCGGAATTGATACAATCTTGCGCGATTAGCCTAGTGTCTGGGTTGAATCCCCCAGGTTTCACGGGGACGGAAGTGAGGCCGAGCCTGAATGCTTGTGCGTTCGTCAAGTCCTGGGTAGTGTTTGCAGGTCGAGGGAGTAGATCTGGGAGAGAAACTTCGACTCCTCGATTCCTCATTGCTCGAGAGAGTTCGCCGTGCTGAGGATCAACGATCATGAAGAGCCGGAAGTTCGGATGAGGTCGCACCACCTCGATGCCTCCGTCAACCCCACCCCTTTCATTAAGCATTAGTACACCATCAGATTCACAGAGGGAGTTGAGCCTGTCCAGGACGGATGGATTACAGAGATTCGCGCCGTCCAGGGCAACCCAGTGTCCCTCCTTAAGCGCTTGGATAAGGGGGCCATCTATCCACTCGAACCGTCCATGAGCACCGAGTAGAGGGAGTACGGATCGCACGCGAGCCAGAAGGTCTGCTTTGGCCTGATCAAGGGTGATACTTTGCAAAACGGGCAATTCAGAGATGAATCGTTCCACCTGCGTTAGAGAATCTTGGTGATTGCCGGTCCAAATCCCCTGGTACGAAGAGCGTGCGAGGATTTGAGTCCCAATGAGATCCGAGCATCGTGTCACCTCGTCGAGAAACGTATCGAACTTGCGTCGTAACTCATCGAGGCGGAGATTAACATCGACCTGTTCAAAACTGCCAAGGATATCTGTTGTATCAGTGGTTGGGTTAATAGCTATCTCCTGCAGGAAGTTTCCAGATAGGCTGGAGAGAACGCGTAAGAGACTGCTCTTTCCACTTGATCGCTCTCCCGTGAGTATAACGAGCCATCCTCTCGAGGAACAGGTTGCGACGGTCTCTAAATATTCGAGATGGGATGGAATAAGCGGAGGGTGGGGTTGGTGAGCGGAGAAATTCTTCCGAGTCGAGAGATATGATCCAATTTGAAGGTAAGAGGGGGAGATAGAAGGTCGGGGGGTTTGGAAGGTCTGCTGGATCGGAAACAATTCCACGAAGATGCGGCTAGCCCTCTCTCGGGCATCCAAAGTTCTGAAGCGATGAAGGTAGAGGGTACGAAGGTATTCAGATGGGTGTGCGAGACGCCCGTTAACCTTAAGCAACGAGCCCCAACGAATCAGATCCCGCAGATTGAACTCCCAGGGTCCGCCTTCACGAGCGAAGGTCTTCTTCTGGACTATTTCTTCGTTCAACCGTGAGTTGAAGGTGATCATCCCTTCCAACCATTCGATAGGGTGTTCAGGGAAGAGGTGTTGGGAAATTAGTAATTGGTCCTTCGGGTGGAGCTCCTCGACGTAGACTTTGGTGAAACGATTGACGAATGACTTCGGTAATCCCTTCCGGCCGCCTCCTTGGTTTTGGGGGTTTTGAGCTGCAAATATACGGAATGAAGGGTGTTTTTGGAACGAACGACCGAGTTCTGGGATGTAAACTGTTCCACGGTGATCCAAGACAGAGTTGAGGCCTTCCAACACCGCTTGAGGGGCAAGGTTCATCTCGTCGAGCAGTACCCAATAGCCCTCCTGGAGAGCTCTGAGAAACTCTGCATCTTTCCACGCAAACTGCCCAGGTGCACCACCTTCAACAGGGAGATCAGATCCGAAGAGGTCAATGAGGTCCGTTTGATCGGAAAGGTTGATGCGTGACAAGGTTTGGCCAACCACTGACGCAAGAGCGGTGATAAGGCTTGTCTTCCCGACTCCTGGACTGCCTTCCAGAAGGATGGGCTTGTTCAGCTGGCACGCTCGTACGACACGTGCCGCGTTTGACAGCGTGGTGGGAGCATTGAAGTTAAAGGATGATTTAATTGCTGGCGCATCACCCTTTCGGACCGAGAAAGGTCCGATATGTACTGTTTCGTCGTCACTTCTGAGGGAGAACGTGACGGTACTAGGACTTGCGAGGGGGACCAGCCGGTGGATTTCTTGCATGGCGGATTGTTTGAGACGTCCGAGGGAGCCGAGCGCGAAGGATGAGAATTGGGGGAAGGCACCAATCCCATCTACGTAGGTCATGCGTGCAGCTTGATGCTGGATCTCACATAAGCATACTATTGAGCTGAGGGGAATGAGGGACCTACGAAAATCTCGCGGGTCGAGAGTGTCCCCTGTTCGTGGAAAGTATTGGAGAAAGTGATCCAGGCCTACCCCGGCAAATTAGAGGACTGTATAGTAGAGGAAGGGTGAAATAAACGTACGAGGATGTCTCGAAGAGCGATGAGCGATCGGTCAGAGGCTTGTAATGCGAGCCACTCAACAAAATCGAGCAACGGTTGTGTAAATGGTCGTAACTCGTCACGATTCCAAGACCCATTTACAATTGTCTCCAAGTCTTTGCGCTGATCGACAGACGGGACCCAAATTTCGGTGAATCGGTTCCTCATGGCAGGGGAGAGTTCCTTCTTCCCATAATCTCCACCGGGATTCATTGTAGCAACGATCTGGAAGTCAGCTGCTCCAGTGATGGAAGCCGCATCGACAGACTCCCCACCACGCTCCGCAAGAACCATCGACCGACTGGGTTCCAGAACGCTGTTGAGACGCTCCAGGACGGAGTCATCTGCGAGTGAGATTTCGTCGAGGAGAAAGATACCCCCGTTCGCCATAGCCTGGATCAGGGGCCCGTCATGCCATTCGAACATGGCAGAGAGCTTCCGGAACTTCAACAATACATCCTGTAACGCCTGGGCTGAGGTAGGAGCGAAGGTGACCGACTTTTGGGCGGAGACGATGGTCTTCTGGATGCCCAATGTATCACTTGGTATGTCGGCCACACCAAGGTCTGCGAGGATTCTGGTGGCTTCTTGGCTGGCTTCTGATTCCAATGCGGCTCTGTTGCGAATGGGACGGAGGGCGCCGATCAAATCAGCAGTCTCTGTGTTCTGGTGACAATTGACGGAATAGAGAGTCCGGGATTTGGCATTGGCGTACATCTGGCAGACCGACGTCTTCCCACAACCCGTTTCACCGACCAGAAGAACCGGTTCGTTAGCCTGGAGCGCCCTCAACACAAGGAAGTATAAGCGCCGCATTGAGTCCGTCCAAATTATTTGTGTGGCCGGAAGGTCCAGGCCGAGGAATACTGAGAACTCCGCTTCGTTGAGTTGGAGCCCGTACAGTCTGTCTTCATCGATGCGGACGCTCATCTCGGCTTCGATGACTTCTTTGACTACGGCCTTGTCTTCACCACGGCGAGCACGCTCGGCGAGGAGCATGTATCCGTTCTCCGCCAGCTGTTGATAGCCGACAGCGTCTCTCCCTGCCCACCGGAAAAGATCACGAAGGGTCGCAAAACCGTGCTTGCTCTCGAAAACTCGGGTGGATTGGCGGCGCTTTGTGAGTTCCCGGAAGACATGAGCTATCTTCTGAGCGTACGACGGAGCAATCCTGCATCGTTGGCAGAGGATCGTTTCCAGCTCTGCCTGAGGAAGGTCATCAAAGTATACCTCCAAGAACCGATTGCGGAACGCCCGAGACAAGACCTTCCTTCCCCCGTAAAGGCCGGGAGGGTTTTGGGTAGCAAACAGGAGAAAATTTGGATGCGGGCGAACAACTTCCTGGGTTTCTGGGATCACAAGCTCTCGGTTGTCGTCTAGAAGACGGTTGAGGGCTTCCAACACGTCTGTCGGTGCAAGGTTGAGCTCGTCCAACACGATCCAATCTCCGCGGCGCAGGGCACGGACAAGCAGACCGTCCTGGAAAACAAGTTTTCCAGTAGTGGGATCGGAAACGTACGTTCCAAGATACTCCTGGATGTCGGTGTGCTCGTGATTGTTTATGCGCACGAAACGATGGCCTGTCCTTTTGGCCAAATATTCGATGGTGCTCGTCTTTCCGGTAGATGTAGGACCTTCGATAAGAACGGGGAAACGTCGGCTGGCAATGATCCTCGCGAGATCCACAAGTTTTTTCTCCACAGATGGCGTTATGATGTATTCGTCTACGAGGTTTGGTGGAAGGGGTCCCCTCGCGAGGTAGAAGGGTCCAATCTTGACAAAATTATCCGGGTCTGCAGGAGGAATCGGTTGTCTTGCCAGCAAAGATCCAGGGTTCTTAACGTTCGCAAGAAGGTGCCGTCGGGCCAACGCTGTTAAGATCTCCGTACCTGGCGAATCTAAGGTCATAGTGAATGTCATGATGCAACCTTCCCACAGCGCGCGCCGAAGACCGAAAGAGTTCGCAGCGTCCGAAGTCCACATCAGTGACCTCGCCAATGTTCGTATACTGTAATGAGGCCGGCGGTTGCCTCCGTCTGCGATCTTGCGTTGGTCGGACAATGTCTTTATAGCCGTATAGAAATCTGCGACATCCATAATGGCGCCTTTGTCCCCGACAGTACAATGACCAATGTACTTTTCGATAATGGTCAGGAGTGTCTCCCGGTCCGCGTCGGGAGATGAAACATCGATCTCCATGAATCGGGATCGGATGTTCGCGGGGAGGTCCTTCTTTCCCACGTCAGTAGCGGGGTTCATACAGGCGAAGATGCGGAAATCGGGATGGCGGGGAATCGGCTCTAAGGACCCCTGTTCGGTAAGAGTAATCGAGGAAGTATCGCTCTGGAGAAGACTGGAGATACACTCCAGAGTCTCTGTACTCGCGAGGTTGATTTCGTCTAGAAGGAGCCTGCGTTGAGGTCAAAAACTTAAACGAGTTCAAACGAACATGATAAGTGCATACCAATCCCCCGAACGAAGTGCTTTGACGAGAGGTCCTTCAACGAAAGCGAAAGCAAACTTCCCCTTCCCCTGGACATGTTGGATGTCAAAAGTCCGAAGCTCTTGTTCGAACTCGTTCCAATCCGCCTCGGATACGTTCTCATTCACCTCCCCTGCTCTTTGTCTCTTCCTGGGTCCTCGCTGGTCGGCGCTCAGTTGGTCACCACTGCCAAAAAAAAAAAGTAATTAGTTCATCTATCATGACGTCACACGAAAAGCCGCTCACTGAGGATCGTCAGTAGCCTTCGCTCGTAGCTTCTCTTTGGCGATTTTGATAGCTTCTGTCCACAAGACGACGGCCCTCTTCCACCTGGCCTCTAGGACCGCTTTTCGAACCGACTCCTGGAACCTCGGGTTCTTCTTATTGCTCAAAGTGGCTCCAAACAACCTCATAAAAGTTTGGTAGAGCTTCATTCCAGGAACGCGGGCGTCTATGGGTTTGAAGCCACCGAGGATGTCCGAGGATTCGGTTTGCTGAGAGAGGTTCAGTGAAATGAGGGGTTTCCTGAGAATAGCGGCCAAGTTGGTAACGACACTTGTTTTTCCTGTGCCTGTCTCGCCCGTAAGGAGTATTGGTTCCCCTAGCTGAATGGAGGCAGCGAGTCGGCCCATCAGACGAATAGCGGGTTTGTGCATGGCGAACGGCCGGGCGTGCACCTGGAAGATCTCGGTTCCAGAGTTGGCAACTAACCGGGTCCTGTCGATCCGAATCGCAGTGTTCCGTCCATTCACATCCCGTTCAACGTCGAACTCTGGTACTCGGGAGTGTAGGGTGGCAGCTTGACGCTCCACAGATAAATCAAGGTGGTGGCCGACGACATTGGCTGCCTTCTCGGCGAATTGTCGAGCAGAAGTGGTAAGAGTTCCCGCCCCGAAAAAAACATCGCGTGCGTAGAGGAAAATTTCTTCTCTGAGGTTGATGTGGGTAAAAATGGAGGATAGAAACACGACCCCTTCGACGTCATCTACTTCCATCCCATCAGCAGGGACGGGAGTAAGCCTGCTGATACGAGCAGAAAACCTTTCAAGTTCTCTGATCCCTATTCCCCGTCCTAGGGAAGGAAAGTCGTTGGCTAGAGCACACATGTCCTCCCACAGTTTCGTGATGGCTCGAGAGGTCTGGCCACTTAACTGAGGGAATTTGTGGTTCATGATCTGTTCGACCTCAGTTTGTGACGGAGAGGAGAAAACGACCTCTGCGAACTTGTGAGAGCCAAAGAAAACGGGTTTGGGGTGTTTTCCGTCCTTTGATGAGATAGATCGGGTGGCGAAGATAGCGAAAGAGCCGTGAGCTGTGACTGCTCCGTGTCCCGGGACGGTCAATGTCCCTCGTCCGCCGATCCAGTTTCCGGGACCAAGGGATTCGAAAAGCGGTTTTATGACGCCCAAAACATCATTGCTCCCACGATCTATATCTTTGAACACGACCCATTTCCCCTGCTTCATCGCCTTTATTAAAACACCTTCTTTCCACTCAAACGTTCCAGGTTTAGTGACAGAGGATACGTGAGAGCCGAGAAGGGAGCGAGGGTCCAGGGACGTGTCCGCCAAGTGGACAGTAACAACATGGTTTTCGGAGCGGGGATGAAGGAGGTTCGAGAGATGGTGTATCAATAATGATTTACCAGACGATGGGGGAGAGGTGAGGAGTATAGGATGGTGGAGTGAGTAGAGTAAAGCGAGCTCGCGCAAGGCAGCCTTGGCACCATCCGTCTGGACCAGACCGGAGGGGGGAGATGGAGACAGATAGTCCCGAAGTAGGAAAATTCCGGAAGCGTTCACAGTGAACGGACTACCCAGGGAAACGGGTTAGACAGAGGTAGGGGGAAATAGCAAGTTACCCACCTCAAATCGTTTTCGGAAAATGACCCCACCACGCCCTCGGTCTCATAGTGATAGTCGGGGACGTCCTCAGCGGATGACTTCCAAAATTCTGCTATCCGTGTCGCTTCGGCTGCGGGTAAAACCCATCCATCGAGCACATGTATCGATCCATCGGTGTTCACCGAGTAAGAGATTGGACAATCGACAGTCACAACGTTCCCGACATAACGTTGCTCCAATTTTATCTTCTCCGCTTCCCCCATCCCACTTTGCAAAAAGTAACAACTGATGGCCAGGAGCCTTGCACCAGTATCGATATCGGGAGTGGTGAATATTTTTGCGAGGGCAGATATCGGCCACGAAAAATGTTTGGGTAAAGTACGATTAGCTTGGAGAATGCGGTAGTAAGACAACAGAAGAAAGTGGAGTCGCGACTGGCCCATGGAGGATGCTGCCTCTTCTACGCGATTCAAGGGCCCGCCGGAGTCGTAGGTTTTGTTTAAAAAGGCGTCCAGAATCCTGTAAAGCTACGTATGAATAATAGCAATGTGCACCGTGCACACAACCAACTCACGGGAATAACTGAGGGTAAGGTTCAAGTAATAAACACAACGCGACGAGAATTTCGTCCGCACGACCGTCGACGAGGAGCCACCTTGCGCACAGGTCAAATAATATGGGCTTGAATTCATGAGCCACGAGTAGCGTGAAGCTAGGCGTCACGAGTAATTGGGAAAGAGCGTCAAGAAGTTCCCGTGTGGTGGTGGTGCTCTGGATATTGGATGTAAATCGGGAATCTGGTCCCAGTTTCTTCAATACCGAGCGAGTCTGACGACCCAGGTTCATCTTCAGCGGGTCTTTCAAGTCCATTCTCTCCTTGATGGGGTGATGAGAGTGGAATGCGGAGGGGGAGGCGCGTCGCCTCGAATTTTTTAGGTGGAAGGAGAAAAAAAGGACGAGCCGATCACCTTCCGGATTTGGTAACTTTGCGTTTTCATGGCATCCACCTCAACAAAAGTGTTCTCCCTCGAGGGGAAGAGCCTTAAGCTAGATTCGAGGTCAGACATCGCGCCCCACCTCGAAGGTGTCGACCCGACCGTCGTAGAGGAGATTCACTTTGGTGGGAACACTATCGGTGTTGAGGCTGCAAAAGTGTTGGCCGAGTTTCTCGAGAAAACAACCGTCTTGAAGGTGTGTGGCGGGATTTGTTTTCGGCTTGTGAGAGATCCATAGGGCTAATCTACACGAGAATAGGTCGCGGACTTTGCAGATATCTTTACCGGTCGCCTTATTACCGAAATACCCCCCGCGTTGTCCGCGATCTGTGATGCTCTCAAAGACAAGACCTCACTCGTCGAACTCAACTTGAGCGATAATGCATTCGGGTCTCGATCTGTTGATCCAATCGTCCCCTTCCTCACGCACAACCGTAGCTTCCAGATATTCAAGCTCAACAACAACGGTCTTGGACCAGAGGGGGGTACGGTGATCGCCGATGCCCTTGCTGAGTCGGCGAGACTAAGTAAGGAGGAGGGGAAACCATCTCAACTCCGAACCCTCATCTGTGGGCGAAATAGGTTACAGGATGGCTCATCTGCGGCCTGGGCCAGAGCCTTTGCCGCACACGGCTCATTGGTTGAGGTCCGGATGCCTCAGAACGGGATTCGAATGGATGGGATTGCGAATCTGGCCCGTGGTCTCGCACAATGCCCACACCTCGAATACCTCGACCTACAGGACAATGCCTTCGGCGAGGTTGGCTCTATTGCGATGGCCGAAGCCCTCCCTGCTTGGAGCAAGTTGACATTCCTCAACTTTTCCGATTGCGTCCTCTCAAACGAGGGAGAAGGTGTCTCCGCCGTTATCAAGATCATCGCAAGCGGATCAAACTCCAAGCTGCAGACTCTACAGCTCCAGAATAATAACATGGAAACCGAGTCCTTCACCCTCCTCGCCGAAGGTATCCCGAAGCTTTCCAGCCTCAGGACATTGGAGTTGCAGTGGAATGAGGTGGAAGATGAAGAAGATGAAAATATCCAGACGCTCGTTGAAAGTCTCAAGCAGAGGGGCGGAAAGGTTTTACTGAATGACGAAGAGGAAGAGGAGGAAGAGGAGGAAGAAACCGTTACGGGTGGTGCTGAGGCTGAAGGAAAGGATGAGGAAGCGGAAAAGACTTCTGCTGCTGTCGACGAGCTCGCGGATCTTTTGGTTAAGACGTCTATCGCTTAGGGTTTTGGTTTATACCCGGTTCAGGTTACACACGCGTACAATTACATACGATTCCAACAGAGGTAGTGTACGCAGATGAGAGTGGCGCTTAACTAGGTGCTGGCTTAATAATAATCCATTTACCTTCTACCTCTACTTTGGCCTGGACATTCCCCTTCTCAGACTGCTGCTTGAACCAGGTCTCCACAGTAATCTTGGAGGAATCGAGGATTAAGGATCTCTTGAGCCATTCGGAAGTGTCGGTGACTTTTGGTAGACATGTCATCTCCCGGTAGGCAACCCGTAGTATCGGCCAGGACCGGTCCCGTATACGACCGTGCAGCGACGAGATTATCGTACGCACGGACGAAGAGTCAAGATCAACCCCCCCTTCATTTGACTTTTGTGGCCGAGATCCCAGGAGTGACATGTAGACCTTTGGTCGGGTGAGAACCTCCACCTTGTAGTAATTGCATGATCGAATCGCTCCGGAGAGGGATGCTAACCAAGAAACGACTGGGGAGTCGTGCGCAATGCACCCGGAGGCAAGGAGCTCCTGACGATGTCCGTAGTAATCTCGTTGTGAGGGATAGGAGGAATCCAACTGCAACAAGAGGGTGATTAAAATGGTCGAATCCCTCGAATCTGTCAACGACTGGGAGGTATAGTAGGTTGGAAGTAGGTACGAGAGGGTCGACGCGATATTGACAGCGGAACAAAAAAGGATGGAGATCCGCAGAGACGTTTCATATACTGTCGGATTGAGACAAGGGGCATAGGAATAGAACTGACGATGACAGACCATCGGATGCGAATCCATCACGTCGTTTTGCAGCCATGATCCCTTCCCTCAATTTTCCTGAGGACCAATTCAGGTCGAATCGAGAGCATAGGACGGAGGTCTAACGACGCACGAATAAGGATCAAGACGCTGTGCCGCGCTTCTTCTCTTGCATTGGAGTCAGGGCAGTCTTCGGGGTACTGTTCCCAATAATCGGATATCTGTACAATCATTGTGAAAACGAACGCAAATACTTGACTTCGCGGGGTGAATACCTTCGATTGGACAAAGGACCAATACTCTTCTTGAGTTTTGGGGTTCTTCAACCTATCAGACTGGGGAGATTAGGCGATTACTGAGGGAGACTCGGAGACGGACTCACGCGTCACCGCCCTTTTCGAGGCCACTGCTACGACTGACAGAAGGCATCAGATTCATGCGCTGATTTTTTGTGGCACCCTTCCGACTTTTCTTCGGCGGAGGGATGTATTTCTGCGAGGACATGGTGATGGCGGTGGATGAACAAGTCGATTGTGGTTTTACGTAAAGTCACTGGATGCGTCCAAATGCGGATCCACGGTTGGCGGAAGAATCGAACGCCTCTCACCACAACACATCCACCCACTGCAGACATGAGTGTGCGTTATGCTGGTTTTCTCTCCTCTCCGCTCTCTGATGTCCGCCTACGCCGCAGAACTTCGTCGCGATGGATGAGGACGTCCTCAGTGACATCGTGCCCTCGAATATTGTGTCGCGTCAAGTGAGTCCAGCCAATTCTCAAACACGCGTCCTCTCTTTACAAACCGACTTCTAGCCCAGCGAGGGTGCAGACGGCGAGAGCGAATTCATGGGTGAAGGTGACACCAACGGCCAGGACGAAGAAGAGATTGATGAACTCCAGAGTGAAGAGGATGTGAGTATCCCCTCCGCCGACTCCGCTAGGCCACTTCTTTGGATTGACGTGGTGCAGGATGCCCCTCAGGCATCTCCCTCAAAGTTGGCGCGGATGAAGAATGCTGCTGAGCGGACGCAGAAGAAACAGAAGCGAAAAGCCGATGAAAGTGTGCTGCAGGCCAAGCGAGAGGAGATGGACAAGAACAAGGTAATTCCTCCGTATCTCTCCTCTTCCGTATAACAGACCGAACTTTTTGAAAGATTTCGGATGCGGTCAAACGTTATTCTTATCTCCTGGGCCAGACCGAGCTTTTCAAACATTTTGTGGACATCAAGGTTCGGTTTGTCGATGGGCTTTCTCCGTCCCCACGTCGGTTAATCGGATATCTAGAAAGCCCGTGACCCACAGTATGCGGCACTTCTCGATGCACAGCCAAAGGCCAAAACGAGGGGTCGGAAAAAGGCTGTGTAAGTCACACCGGATATCCAACCCAATTATGCTTTATTTGACGGCGCTTTTAGTGACAATAGTGCTCGCCATCGCAAATCCGAGAAAGAGGAAGATGAGGAACTATTAAAGGGGGGCGAATCCGCCGTTGATGGGGATGACCAACCATTCGTTTTCGAAGAGTCGCCCAGCTGTGAGGCCTTCGTTAATTTAATTCCCGTTTGTCTCCCTTAACTCGCCTCCCCCAGTCATCAACGGCACGATGCGGCCATACCAACTTCAGGGGTTGAATTGGATGGTTTCTCTCCAGCATAACGGGTTGAATGGAATCCTCGCTGATGAGATGGTATGGCCTCAGCACGACTTCCGCGTGCCCTGTTATAACCTTTCCTTCTTTAGGGTTTGGGGAAAACATTACAAACCATTTCGTTCTTGTCGTATTTGAAACACTACAAGGACAACCACGGGCCTCATCTGATCGTCGTCCCAAAATCAACACTTCAAAATTGGGCGAGGGAGTTCGAGAAATGGACTCCGGACTTCAACATTGCTGTCCTGGCCGGCGGAAAGGAGGAGCGCGCGGAAATTATTACAAGCAGGCTCCTCCCGCAAGACTTCGAAGTATGCATCACAACTTACGAGTTGTGTCTGATCGAGAAATCCGCGCTCAAGAAATTCTCGTTTGAATACATCGCCATTGACGAGGCGCATCGTATCAAGAACGTCGACTCCATACTCTCCCAGATTGTTCGGTCCTTCACCTCTCGTGGTCGACTGTTGATCACCGGAACCCCGCTGCAGAACAACCTGAAGGAATTGTTCGCTTTGTTGAACTTCATTTGTCCCGAAATCTTCTCGGATTATGCGGACCTGGAGAGTTTCTTGCACAAGGACGAGAAGGATGCTGATGCTGTGGAAGAGAAGAGCAAGAAGGTTGTCGAGGCTCTGCATAAGATCCTTCGTCCTTTCTTGTTGCGGCGCGTCAAGTCAGATGTGGAGAAGAGCTTGCTGCCGAGTAAGCTGTCCCCGTTTTTGGTACCGAATAACCACTGTCGCTGACTGCACATAGAAAAGGAGATTAACATCTACGTGGGACTCACCGAGATGCAGCGTAAGTGGTATAGATCAGTCCTCGAAAAGGACATTGACGCTGTTAACGGTAAACACATTTTCTGGGATGAAGGCCTCCACTGATCATTCCAATAGGCTTGACTGGAAAGAAGGAAGGCAAGACACGGTTGATGAACATGGTCATGCAATTACGCAAGGTCGCTTGTCATCCGTACCTGTTCGAAGGGGCTGTACGTTGTGACAGCCGCGTATGTGAAGCACCAGCACTGATGGCCTAGCCAGGAACCCGGACCCCCCTATACCACAGATGAACATCTCGTTGAGAACTGTGGGAAAATGATTATTTTGAACAAGCTCCTGGCTTCCTTGAAGACCAGTGGATCCCGCGTCCTCATATTCAGTCAAATGAGTCGAATGCTGGACATCATGGAGGATTACTGCTTGTTCAGAGCATACAGTACGTTCCATCACGCACTACCGCCCGTTGGCTCACTCAAACCATATTAGAGTACTGTCGGATCGATGGAAGTACTGCCCACGAGGATCGTATTCTGGCCATTGACGAATATAATAAGGAGGGGAGCGACAAATTCATTTTCCTCCTTACCACTCGCGCTGGAGGTTTGGGTATCAACCTAACCACCGCTGATGTCGTCATCCTTTATGACAGCGACTGGTAAGGACATAAATTTCCCCTGCGCTTTCGGTCCTGAGAGATGCACAGGAACCCACAAGCCGATCTCCAGGCAATGGATCGCGCCCACCGCATCGGTCAAACCAAACAGGTGTTCGTGTTCAGGTTCATCACCGAGGGTAGTGTCGAGGAACGGATGTTGGAGCGTGCGGCTCAGAAGCTCAGGCTCGATCAACTGGTCATCCAGCAAGGTCGGCAACAGATCTCGAAAGGTGAAACCAAAGGCTCCTCTCGCGAGAACGGGCATTTACCGATTTAAGTAGCTGCGGACAAGGATGAACTTCTGGAGATGATCGCCCACGGTGCTGAGAAGATTGTCAGTTCGACTGAGGAGTGAGTTCCCTGATTCTCTCCGGCCCGTCGCCTTATGGCTAGTACTGATGGTGTTCCAGTTTCATGATTAACGATGACATCGATGCCATCATTCAACGCGGTGAACAGCGGACAGCAGAGCTGAGTAATCGGTATGAGGGGCTGAGTTTCGAAGATTTGAGTAACTTCAAGTCGGAGGCTTCCGTTCAGCAATGGGAAGGGGAGGATTTCCGTGCTGTATGTGGCTCACCTTGTCCCGAAGATGACTTGGTATTGACTGACACTCTCCCAGCGAAAACAGCTTAATTTCAACTTGCTTTCGATGCCGAAACGAGAGCGAAAGACGAACTACTCAGTTGATGGGTACTTCAAGGATGCAATGCGAGTTGGACCCAGCAAACAGGAAAAGGCACCAAAACTCCCAAGAGCACCGAAACAAGTTCAAATGTAGGTCGCCTTTGTCCAACCTTTTGTTTGGTGATTCATTGACATTCTTCTGTCAAGAAATGACTTCCAGTTCTTCCCGCCCAAGCTTGCGGAGCTGCAGGAACGGGAACTTGCCGCGTTCAAAGTAGGCTCAAGGAGTACCCGATCGGCCTCACGATGTTGACTCCCTTTCTAGAAACTGAATGAAATCCCCGCCACGATACGCGAAGCGGGAGCGGATGACTCCCCGGATGACTTGGAGAAAGAAAGGCAGGCTGCTCAGGAGGTCATTGACAACGCCGAGCCCCTGACCGAGGAGGAACAAGCCGAAAAAGAGGCACTGATAAAACAGGGCTTCGAGAGCTGGAGTAAACGTGATTTCCAACAATTCATCCGAGCTCTGGAGTCATATGGATGGTGCAGTGTTCCCACTATCACCAATTCACACTGGTCATGACTGATGACGTCTGGTATAGGACTGAGGATTTTGAGCTGCTCGCGTCGGAAATCCCCGACAAGTCGGCCTCGGAAGTTGGGGAATACTATCCCATCTTCAAGAAGAAATGGAAGACGCTTGCCGATCATGCCCGAATTGCCACACGTATCCAGGAAGGGGAGGCAAAGCGGAATAAACGGTCGAACTTGGAAGCGCTCTTGGCAGAGAAGATCAACTCTGTGGTCTACCCCATGCAGGAGCTTGAGCTCAGCTACCCATCCACGAAAGGAAAGGTATACAGTGAGGAAGAGGACCGGTATCTCCTGTGCAGACTGAACCATTACGGGATGCAAGCGGAGGATGTGTATGAGAGGATCAAGCGGGACATCTCGGAATTCCCAGTCTTCCGATTTGACTGGTTCTTCAAAAGCAGGAGTCCTCAAGAGTTGGCGAGACGGTGTACAACACTACTGAGTATGATTGAGAAGGAGGCGGAGGCCGAAAAGGTTGATGGGGTCAAGAAAGGGACGACCAGCAGAGGAAAGGTGAGATATTATTATTCCAGACCTACTGCCATGCGCGTTCCTCACGTACAAGCGCGACAGAAACGAGCGATTGAGGAGGTCCAAAAAGAGGAGAAAGCGTCCGCAAAGGCTTCGCGATCAAGTACGCCCTCAACAAGTACTACTGGAGCGGGAACGCGGAAGCGGCAGAAGAAGACATGAAGGATATTTCCCCCACCACGGTTGCCGGCACATCATCTCTTATCACCACTATCATAGTTTGCGCATCCTGTGTTCTTCCTCGTAATACTGCTACAGACGATACATAGACGGTTTTTGAAATGCCCCTGATCCGGATCGATGGTCGTGTATGGGGTGCCGAGGAGATGAGCCAGGCGGTGCGTAAACTAACCAGTCACCAGGGCCTAATGGGCGTCCGATTACCAGGCGGCGGTCCCCTTTCGGCCACACCCCGGGCATCCACCCCGTGTACTTAAACGCCAGGCCTCGCGGCCAACGAGTATTAGTGCTCTCTGGTTCTCTCCTCGACAATGTTCGCTCGCCGCCGACGTCGCATGAATCAGCAAGTCCAAGCCCAAGAACAAGACGATTTCGAGTTTTGTACCTGCGACGTTTGCATCCGGGAGCTCAGGCGGGCTGCTGAGAAGGAGGTCCTCGAAGCTGCCGCCAAGCAGCAGCTGATGGTGAGTCTTTTCGATCCGACCCACCACCTTTTCTGTTCCTCATCTATTTCCATCCTCTAGCCTGGGGCTTTCCCCTCAGACGGACGGGATGCGGGGAGGTGGATCAAAGACTTGACCGAGTACGGCACCATATCGCTCTCCCCATATCTTCGACCTTTGGGATCACTGATACACGGTCGATCCAGCGGCAGCACCAACTTCCCATCACGCTTCTTCCCCTCCACTGAGGATCATGCAGACCAGGTTCACAAAATCCTCCAGTCCCACGGCCTCTATGAAGACCAGCTCGACGTCATTCGCTACAGGGTTTCGACGGGGAACGTGGTCAGGTTTGGGCCTGGTGCCGCGATTGAAGGCGTCTTCCTTCCCCCTGTCAGCTCCGTCGATGTTACCGGCATCCCGCTTCGTAGTTCTCGTTCGGACATCCTCACCGCCCTCAATAAAACGCTCGAGGAAGATAGGAAGTTGGGAGAAGTTATCTCCATTTCTAACCTTCGTAGGGCGCCAAATTCCCCTCACCAGATCGTGACCATCAACATTGGAAATCGCGACCCAAAACAGATCGTGTCGAAACTGGACGGTACAGAGTTATTCGGGCGGAACGTCTCCTCACGCCTCTTCACCCCCGCGTATCCGAACCAAATGGAGGATATCTCACCCACCGAACGGAATACCGTGTACATATACTGGCGCGCACCCGAAATGACCGTCGCCGCTGCGTTCAAAAACTCCGCCTCGGCCGTTGCTTGGTGTGAGGAACACGACTGCAGTGTCATCAACGGTCGCACAATACGCGCGAGGGCCCTTCGCAACTTGAGGTCTCACTTCAGGAAAATCCTCGAGATACGAAACCTCCCCTTAGACGTTTACCCACAGAGGATCCAAGAACTCCTTCCAGACGCCACCTCCGTCTCATTTCGTCCGCGGAACACGTACAATGTTGACAGGGCTCGCGATCGGTTACGGAAGGACGTGGACGCTATTGCTGGCCGCCAATTGCGAGAGTACCGACAGGACGAGTCGAAGATGCCGAGCGGGTGGTTGGGGATCAGAGTGCAGTGTTATACATGGCACACAGCTCAGAGTATCCGTGACTCCCTGTCCCGGCGTCGACGCTGGTACATTGGTGGTCGCCGACTATTCGTCACTCTAGAGGAACCGTACCGGTATTCGATCTCAATCGAGCCCAGCCAGTATAACGCCCAGCAGAAGCTTCTACATTCCATATGGAACACCCGCCGAGGTAGCCATTTAGCTGATATCCGGATTATCACGGGCACTCCCGGTCAAGACGTTCGCATAGAAGTCTACGGCAGTAGCGAACTCGCCGTCGGAATTCTTAAAGCACAAGTCGAAGGAGTACTCAAGGGCCAGCTCATCCCTGGATGTCATAGCTTCTTTGAGTCCAGCCAGAAGCTGGAGTCTATCCGGGCCATTTCCTCCGAAACCGGTTGCTTCATCCGATTCAACACCACGAGCCAGACGATCACCGCTTTTGGCGACGACGATACCCTTCAAGCTTTCTCCCGAAGACTTCAACTCCACATCGATAGCACGATCTCTTTCGAGATAAAGCTGACAAACTCGGCGGTGTCAGCTTTCTATCTCCGGAGAGGCATCCCTCTGCTCGGGTCGGTCGTAGGCAAGGAGAACATCCGTGTCACCACAGAACACCCCCACCCCGTCCTAACGGTCCGGGGCGGTGGCGACGAGGTGGCTCACATGCTTCGGTGGCTCTGTGAAGAGAGCATCGAAGACGTCGAATCCGCTACCATACCCCCTGAAACCATGTGTCCCGTCTGTCTCGACTATCCCGAGGCGTACATTCACCTCGGGTGTGGCCACCTCTACTGCTTCCCCTGTCTAAAACACTTCCTGACCACCGGAATCACGGACAAGAACCCCATCCTGGCGTGTATGGAATGTTTGACGCCGATCCCAGTGAACACTCTCCGAAAGATTCTCCCTCGTTCGGAATTGGAGGATCTTCTCGAGTTGGCATTTAACACTCACGTCCGCACCAACCCGGAGAAATTCAAGTTTTGCGGGACTCCTCACTGCACGCGACTCTACCAACTTGCCCCGAAGGATTCGGAGGACCCTCCCGCATTCCATTGCCCTTCTTGCCTCCGCTCAATATGTTCTGCGTGTCAGGGAGTCCCACACAAGGGTATAACGTGTTTCGAGTGGGAGATTAACCAGAATGCCGAGGTGCAGAAGGCCGACGCGTTACTGGAGAAATGGGCTGGTAAGAAGGGGAAGGATGTTCATCGGTGTCCGAAGTGCAATGCCATGATAGAGAAGAACAAGGGGTGCAACCATATCAGATGTCACTGCGGTGCACACATCTGCTGGGTTTGCGTCCAGTCGTTCCCGAACGCGGACGCGGTTTACACTCACATTCGCCAGGCTCATTAAGTAGCCTCCTCCTGTTAAGTTAGAAGTGTCGACTTCCGATTTGTATCACATTATCTCATTGAACTGTAACCTATGGTTTGTACTTTTGCTGTATGTATGTACTCCTCCTGGCATCCCATTCATCTTATGTAGATCTTCCACGTATTCTAACCCACTACCATGTACCGTCGACTCGGGCAATCGCAAGATTGTAATGAGGTGCGAATATAATAGTCAGCGCCGCGTGACAGCTTATTCAGTTGTGCACACGCGCAAGCGCGAGTCGATCACCCCCTGAAATTACTAAGCTGCCAGGTGCAGCTCGGTCCCCTGGCACTTACCAGTGCGGCGAACAATACCATCGACTGTTGTCCTTACAGATGAAGATGTTACTTTGATGTCAGAGGCTCTGACATCAAAGTAGCGTCTTAACGGCAAGAGATGAGCGCCGTAAGTTCTCCCACACTCTGGCTTGAGTTAGAGAGCAACGG
>Ga0307513_10000890_pt1 | contig 43250 bp, 51 predicted proteins | sample 15_EM_MG_FD_202174 | JGI IMG/M metagenome (GOLD analysis project Ga0307513, IMG submission 202174) | Populus trichocarpa ectomycorrhiza microbial communities from riparian zone in the Pacific Northwest, United States - 15_EM | ecosystem: Host-associated > Plants > Roots > Unclassified | place...
GCTCAACTCGTCCTTCGCCTGCTGCAATCTGCGGTTCGACCCTTTTCTCAACGCGCCTCGACGGCGATCGACAGTACGAAGCACCCCGACACGGTTCGCTTGGTTTCTTGCCAAGAAAGCGTGCGTCTCGCCACCGTGGAAAGGTCAAGTCTTTTCCCAAGGTGGGTCCGACCCTCACGCAATGAGGGGCATAGACTGAACATCGGAGTGCCCGTGCTGCGGTTAGGATGACCCTAAAAAGCCCGTACACCTTACTGCTATCCTCGGCTATAAGGCCGGCATGACCCACGTCGTTCGTGATCTTGACCGTCCGGGATCGAGTGCGTTCTGATCCTTTTCCTTCATTGCTTGAGCCTTTTTCTTACCGCCACATGCGTGTGCAGAGATGCATAAGCGTGAGGTTGTCGAGGCCGTCACTATCATCGAGACCCCTCCGCTCATTGTCGTCGGTGTCGTCGGCTACGTCGAAACTCCTCGCGGTCTCCGCACCCTCACCACTGTCTGGGCTTCTCACCTCTCTGATGAGGTCAAGCGCCGGTTCTACAAGAATTGGTACCGCAGCAAGAAGAAAGCCTTTACTCACTACGCCAAGAAGGTGCAGTTTCATTCATCCTCTCATCCTCCAACCATAGGTACTAAAGCGATTCTATCTAGTGCTCCGAAGCTGCGGGTCAGAAGAGCATTGAGCGCGAACTCGAACGCATCCGCCGATACTGCACCGTCGTCCGTGTCCTCGTTCACACCCAGATCCGCAAGACTGGTCTGAAACAGAAGAAAGCGCACTTGATGGAGATTCAAGTCAACGGCGGCAGCGTCGCGGACAAGGTTTCCTACGCCCATGGCTTATTCGAGAAGGAGGTCCCTGTTTCCACTGTCTTCGAGCAGGACGAGGTCATCGATGTTATCGGCGTTACCAAGGGCCACGGTTTCGAGGGTGTCACCCACCGATGGGGGACTAAAAAGCTTCCCCGCAAGACCCACAAGGGTCTGAGAAAAGTCGCTTGTATCGGCGCATGGCACCCGAGCAAGGTCATGTTCAGCGTTGCTCGTGCTGGTCAACGTGCGTACTACTGAAATTCTTCATCCGCTCTTCCGGTTTACTGACGCGGCTCATGCTTCAGACGGTTATCACCATCGCACGGAGCTCAATAAGAAGATCTACCGCATCGGTCTCGGCATCGATCCTAACAACGGTTCGGCCGAAGCAGATGCTACCCACAAGAGCATCACGCCGCTCGGTGGCTTCCCTCACTATGGTATTGTGAAGAACGACTTTTTGATGCTAAAGGGTAGCGTTCCCGGCACCAAGAAGCGTGTATTGATCATCCGCAAGAGCTTGATGGTGCACACCTCGCGACGAGACTTGGAGAAGGTCCAACTCAAATTCATCGATACCAGCTCCAAATTCGGGGTACGTCCAGTGAAACCAGAGGCTCTTATGCCTGTTACTGACGGGGACTTGAACAGCACGGCAAGTTCCAAACCGCGCAAGAAAAGGCGGCATTCTTGGGCCCGCTCAAGATCCGCGAGTAAGACGTTCTGCATGCGGTTTTTTGTAGCTATTATTGCCCATGTACCCCATGCACTGTGTTATGCGAGTGTTTGGCAAACAAAAGACGCGCCGCGCATGTGGCCATCAGGTCAAACGCGGTTCAAACCCCGCAGCCAAAGAAATCGTTGATATTCAACTTGCAACTTGATCTCAGCCGCTCCCGTCACAGTGTTCAGCAAGCTCCTGTCTGTTGTTTATCTCCTCTATCCTATCCAATCCCACCTTAGCACTGTCGACGATGGCGACAGTGACTTCCCCAACAACGCCGTCGACGTTGCCCGTCGTCCAGCGCGCGAAGCGCCAGTACGGCCGCCCAAGGCTAGCAGTCCGTCCGGATGTCCCCTCGGGGGCCACTGGCTGTGCCAAGGACTCGACGATGGAGTCGAGCAGCGTCGTCGAGGACAGCGAACCCGAACGAGTGAGGTATCGGGAGTGCTTTGCCAGCACGGACCTCAGTGATCCACCTACCTCTGCCATAAAAAACCGTAGTTTCGGAAATTGGCGCCATGAGCTCGAGCGTATCGACGCTGGTGAGTCGCTTGAACCATACTGGCCTTCGGGCGCTCCTTCTCCCACGCGGGGATTTTCATTCCCGCAGCGCCTCCGTGCAGCTCATCTCTCAAATGCTCGTATACATGCTTATTCCTTTTGTTTTTCTTTAATCAGAATTTGACAGCCGTGAAGATGTGACTGCGTCGCCAGTCAAGTCGAGGACGAGCAAGACGGCGACGCGGGCATCCAGAAGCCAGACAGATCCTGGTAGAACACTTTTTGGTATGCGGAGCGAGTCAAAAGAGGACACTGAGACTTCCGCTTCGAAGGGTGAGGGGATATTATTTCCCCTTTTGCCATAGCCAAATACTCACTCAATTCTCGGACCCCTTTAGACCGAAGTGGGGTACTTTCGTCCGCAAAGTCCGGTTCCTCTCGTCACCCGAGCTCATCGCCGGAGCGCGATGGTACCACTCCGCCCCCCGTCGCTCCCCACCATCGTGATGAGAAAGGCGAGAGAAATACAATCCATTCTACTCGCGCACAGACTACCAAGGGCATTGCGCGTGTCTTTGAAGACTCCGGTGAAGAGGAAGAAGGCAACCCCGTACAACGACCAACGACACAACGACACGGCTCCGATGGCATGCGCTCCCTTCACGAGACAGAAGCAAGTCCTGGTGTACGGAGTACGCAGGGAACCAAACGTGGCGGTAAGAGGCTCTCGCGCCGATGCGCCGACGGCAACGGCACCATGACCCCCAAGAAACAATCCAAACCCAAGGCTCGCGAGGCACCGCGATTCCTTGGTGATGGGGATGATGGTGATGACGAGTTACCCCTCGAAAGTGACAGGAAGGGGAAATCGAAGGAGACCATCCCGGACGAAAAGGAGATCGAGGCTTTCCTCGCGGACGCGAGCGGTGAAGAGGTGCCTACTAAGAAAGGGGGGAAGCGCAAACCCAAGTCTGAGAAGTCCAAAGGGCCGAAGGAAAAGGTGCGCGATGTCCGCATTGTCTGAGCATGTTCCTCACCTCACCCCTTAGCCGTTGACCAAGAAGCAATTGATTGAGATGGAGAAGGAAACAGCAAAGATGAAAGCTGGTACGTCCACTGTTGCGCAATCGAACGCCGGACGCTCAACATGTCGATAGAGCGTACTGTCGACGCCCAGGCATCTGCCATCTGGCACCCCCGCACTATTATCGGATTCCTTCGAAGGACTCTGAGCAAGGGAAAAAATGAGTATGTCTAATAGGGTTTCGCCTGTCCCATGCATGTACTGATCGGCACGTTCAGATTAACAACTCTCCCTCCCCCTCCTCGTCACATAACCCCACCACCAATGAAGCAGCCTTCTTCGGACCCTATTATCGATACTGCCGGCTCTTCTAGTCCCGATGTCGCCTCCAACCAATGTCTCGCCACTAGCGCCTTCAGGCGTCCCGACGCTCCAGCGGCCCAAGCTCCCGAATTCATGCCAGCTCCAACCACTGCCGAGCCATTTACTCCTCCTGCGCAGAAGAACAACGCGTTCGTCCCACATCCGTCCGACTATGAAGACGACGACGAACCCGCGGATCTCGAAGAGGTCCGCCTCCGCGCCCGACAACAGAAAGAAGCAGATAACAAAGCTAAGGAAATGCAACAAGCTGCTTATAAGAAGAAGATGGCTGCTCTCCGCGCTAAATCAAATATTCCCGTTGTCGATGATGATGATGAGCTTGAAGTCGAGAGTCCCAAGAAGCTGAGCCTCAAGCGCAAACATGAGGATACCAGTGACGAGGAGGCTACTGTCAAGCCCAAACCCATCACAATATCCAAAGGCCGGGCTATCCAAGCACAATTCGGTGCAGTCAAGACCAAGCCAATTGTCGCCGGCGGGCGCAAGGACGTGGTCCATGCCGGACTATCCCACAAACAGCTCAACCAGATGCTCCTGATACGTGCCACTGAACAGAAGTTAGCTGTGATCAAGGCGAAAGAAGAGGACTACGAGGCCCGTGGAGGGAGGCTCAGGAAGCGACAGCGGGTCGTTACCAATGGTCCAAGCTACGCAGAGCTGATCGAGGCGTTAGAAAGGGCTCCTCTCCCCGGCGAGAACCACGCTGAGCAGGATCCAGACCAGGATGACGGGGACTACCAACCGGAAACAGAGTCTCCATGCAAGGGCAAAGCCTTTGTGGCCGACTCTGGCTTCGTTGAAGATGAAATCAAGGTCAAGATTGAGGAAGAAGAAGTGGGTCTGCCATTCGCTACCTTTACTGAAGACGGACTTGGCTCCCCTCTCCCTGTCAACGCTCAGCTCTTCGAAGATGAGAATCCCTTCCCACTCCACCTCCGTCCCACTCAACCTCGCCGGCTCCATGGCACCGACTCTGAGGATGACAATCCTTTCCCTCTCCACCTTCGCCCGAAGCAGCCACGTCGCTTGCACGGAACAGATTCTGAGAACGAGGACGCCAACCCTTTCCCCCCTCACCTCCGACCAAAGCGTCCTCGTCGCATAATGAGCTCCGATGAGGAAGGAGGAAACGCGCCCACTCAGGGCTGGCGTTCTAATCCCACCGGCAAGGCTCGGGACTCCATTAAACCGTTGGGAGAGCCCCGGTCTCATCATAACTTGGGCACCTGTTCCGCTGCAACGGGCTCGACGGAATCATTGAATAGTGTGCAACTCCCTGAGCCCGATCCTCGTGAACGACTGTTTTCTTCCATTCCAGCTGTTCCTCCTCCACTTCTTGCTCGGAATGTTAATGGTTCCTTCGAAATGTATTCCGATTCTGGTGCCGATATGATCCGTCACCATAGTGCCAACACGTCTTTCAACCTCCCCACATTCGAACCGTTGGCCTGCCTTCCGGACCTTCCTTCTCCGGCCCTGCCTTCGCCCTCGATTCATATGACCCCTGTTGCTCCTCTTTCGACTCCTTCCCAAGCATCGACCTCTAAGGTCTCTCCCGGCGGTTCACTCTTGCCAGCTAAGGATAATTACCAGCTCACAGCAAAGGGGGTGTATTACTTCAACTTGGAGTCTGGCCACCAAGAGTTCCTCGATCGTCCACGGACCCCCCCGCCCAAGGGAGACGCGATCACGTTTGGTGGAATCACCTCCCAGCTGTTCTTCTCTGTGGGTCCACTTCGGATACAGTCGATGTATGAGCTAACTCTTGTGATTTATAGCAAGCCGACTCTTCAAGTGAAACAGGGTCCCCTGCCGAAGCACCTTGCCATGGCAAATCTCCTGTCAAACCGGTCAGTCTCGAGACTCAAATGCAACCTTCGAGTCAACCTCCAGCCCAAGTGGAGGATGCGGATGAGGAGCCGGTAATCAGGCCTATCAAAAAAGTGTCCTCCTTTGCCTTTACCAAGAGCGAATCTCCAGAACCAGCCTCCAAGCCTGTTGATCCTCTCGCTCATCTTCGAGTGCCCATTGCGACAGAAGGTTTTGGCTTCACCCAAGAAGTTGAAGGCTCTGGACCGCTGCCCGAGTTGAAGCTCAACACTCAAGAGGCTGCTGAATTTAGAAGGGTCGAAGCACAAGATCTTGACGACCTCCTGCGAGAGAAAGTAGAGACCCGCAAGGCTGAAATCATCGAGGCACTGGCTGCTGGTCAGCCAGCCGACCCGAGCTGGTTAAACGACTATGGGTACGTGTTTGGTCTACTAGATGGATCATCGTTTGTTTACCATGACCTAGGATGTTCACCCAAACTAAGCCAAGGGTCTCCTCACCTCTCTCCCCTCGCACAATTATGGCATGGCCGTTCACTCCAAGTCCACCCGAAAGCCCGATCAAGGTCAAACCCTCGAGTTCGGACGCCGAAAGTTCACCTCGCAAACCCGGGCGTGGCCTCAAGAGGAAGGCAGATCTTGAGGCAGATAAGGAGGCGGATGAGAGCTCCAGCCCGAGGAAAATTGCTCGAACGGAGTCGACAGAGAACATCGCTGGTCCTTCTGACGCCTTCGCGGTAATGATGGCCAACCGCCAACTTGTCGATGCAAAGAAAGAGAAGCGTCGCCAGAGAAAGATTGCTGAGAAAGAGGAATTGGAGTCTATTGAGAAAGAGTTCGTTGTGGGTGAAGCCGATGAGAGTGACGACGAGCTCGACTTCGGTTTTGGGAAAACGCAGAAGACCGACGATGAGGAAGTCCAGGGCGATGAACCGACCGCGGAGGACAAGGCAATGGTCGATGATCGAGTGCTTGGGGCTCACGAACTCAAGGAGGATGCCGTAATTGAGAAACACAAGTAAGTCGCTTTCCGGTCCTCACCTGATGGTTTGGTCTAAGAGTGCTGCTAGGGAGCACCTTGAAGAGGATGACGCGGCTCTTCAGAAAATTCACGAGGCTGCTGTTGCCGGTAAGCTCCGCGGTGGCAAGAAGAGAGGCCGGGACGTCGCCATGAGTGACAGCGAGTCGGAGGATGAGGAATACCATCGCCGACCAAAAAGCAAGAAGAGAAAGGTTGCCGGTGACAAGTTAGAGGACCTAGGTACGTTTTTTCGGCACCAGTTTGCTTTCATACCACTCACGCAGTGACACGCAGCACGCAATGACGAAACAAAGGCCTTCTACGCCGCGTATCAGAATGATCTTGAGGATCAGAACGATGACCTCAAGCACCTCAACATCGTTCATGACCACATCCCGGGGATTGAGGATGCTGCGGATCCCGTAGGGGATGAAGATGTGGATATTGAAGGAGATGTTCAGGAGGCGAGTTGGAAGCGGGACGCAGGCGTGTCGGACTCCATTGTCGACGAGGAAGAGCACTACCCCTCACCTGAAACAGGAGATGGAGTAAGTTTTCCGCTTTTGAGTGACAGTAACAACGCTCATCCTAATCCGCCGCCAGAATGATTTCGATTTGGACCGCTTTGTGGGTGATGCTTACCCGTCCTCGCCTGGCGCCTTGTCTCCACAGAAATTTGCGGAGATGGACTTACGGCGACGCCCAACCACGAAGCTCGACAATGCCGATGACCTCCACTACCCAGTATGTTGTTCTTCTGAGTGAATGTTGCTGGCATCTATACTTACACTTCCCAAGCTTTCTCGTCATCGCTACACGGTGAATGCTCAGTGGGCAAAGGAGCAGAGTAAGACCTATGAAACTAGCGCTCGTTGTGGTGCTGCTACTGGTGTAACCGGTGCTAGGCGAGCACGCAGGCTGAGGCTTTTGCCACCTGACATCAAGCGAGCGTCGAAAGGGCTTTCTCGAGAAGGAACCCTGGGTTCTACTTTAAAGAAGTGTTGGGATGAGGAGTAGGTGTATTGAGGTCTATATTCGCTGTTTACTGGATCAATTCTTTCGATGTATCTGTATCTCAATTGGAATCGAACCCCTCGGATTTACTGCACAAAGAGCGCGCCTGAAAACCAACCACCACATTGGCCTTTCGAACTAAAAGTTTAGATTCTTTCTATAGAAAATAGGCGAGTGCGCCGATGCGGAACCTATCGATTCTTTCAAGCAGTCGTCGGTTGTTGGATGGAAATAGTCCCCCCACTGCCATCGCCTTCGACTTGGAAGAAGGCGCAACATACGTAGGCCGTGAAGAGTCGCGCGATGATTCTTCTCAGATCTCAAAGGCAGCAGTTGTCTGTATCCAGAAAATAGAATCTGACGCCGATCCAGTAAAGTACTCCGCATCCCAAGCCACCCTTTTCTGAACAATCTGGCCTAGACAACCATTGGGACATACACCTCAAGTAATGCTGTCCCCTTAAGCCACCCTGTCGATGGCCCTTTCATACTTTCTCTTCATTTCGTCGCCGAGATGCGGCAGTTGGTGTTTATACTTGCGAACGGTGATATCGTTCGATACCCCGTGGACGACCAAGACGCTCCGTTCGATGTCGTTGGTTCCTTCGATTGTGGCTTGGAGGCAGCTGCTTGGAGTCCCGATGACTCCCTGCTTATACTTGCGACAGGTGCGGGTTTGCTTTCAAAATCTACTTGAGCAGTACCTCACAGCTCCTCAGGGGATGGGAAACTGGTAGAAATGTCGAGTGACTTTGATGTTCTGCAAGAAACCGACCTTCGATCGAGCGAGTTCGGTGAAGGTATAGTTAATTATCGCTTTAGGGATGAACCTGTACTGACCTTCGGATAGATGCACAAGTTAACGTCAACTGGGGCTCAAAATCGACTCAGTTCCACGGATCTCTCGGGAAGGCCGCTGCGACAGCAGCAAACCAGCCCGCAGCGCCACCAGGAAGCAGCCCAGATGACGATGGCAGAGTTCGTATCAGCTGGAGGGGTGATGCGGCTTTCTTTGCACTGAGCGTGCTTGATCCATATGGTCTGTGCCACTTAACGAACACCTCGACCTCTAGCATGACACAGACGAATAGATACCCCGAGTCCATCGATGCCTAAATACCGAAGAACCATACGCGTATATAACAGGGATGCGGTGCTACAGTCTACGGTAGAAGCTACACCTGGTCTAGAGCACCCACTGGCTTGGCGACCATCCGGCAATTTCATCGCAACCTCACAGCGGTTCTTTGGCCCAGAATTTGGGTTTGGCGGTGGTGTGGGACGAGAAGGACGGCACGACTTTGTTTTCTTCGAGCGTAATGGTCTGCGACGCCTAGAAGTAGACGGGCAGTGGGTCGAGTCGCCCCAGGCTCCAACGAAGGACACCGAAGGTAGAGTGACTTGGGGCTACAGACTTGTGGAGATGTCCTGGTCGTGCGACTCCAACATTCTTGCGATCATCTTACGGGATCCTGACGGCGATACTTGTAAGTGACTTATCGGCCATCGGACTATTTGTGACTCTCTTCAAGTGCAGCTTTGGGTGACTGGTAATTGGCACTGGTATCTGAAACTGGAGCTCCGAGCACGATCGGACTCTGAACGGCGAGGACGATTCACTGCCGCCCGATGGCACCCAGAGGACGGCAATAAGCTTCTAGTTTGTACTCATAGTAGGTTTCCTGATCCTGGAGTTTCAGACAGAGAATAACTCAAACCGTAGACTCCATCCGGGAATACAACCTGGGATACGAGACCTGCATATCCTTAGCGAGGCCACCTCATGACCTGGGTACAGTTGCAGTGATAGGTGGCTGTGAGGTTTGCTATCATGTATGTGACTTTGTCTCACTTGCTCTATTAGGTTCTTTACACTTGACGCCTTTCCGAATTCAAAATATCCCACCTCCAATGGCCGCCTATACCTTGAGGATACCTCATTCACAGCGACCGCCCAGTCATATTGCCTTGTCTTCTTCCGGCGACAGCCTCGCGCTTTTGTGGTCGTCACCTATGCCTGTGGTCGAGATTTGGGACCTGAAGACTCGACGAGTTGGCGGTCAGGGCAAAGTCATGGCCCCAATACTTGTATGGAAAGAATCTTTCCCTGATCAATCGGAAGCGTGGCAGGTCACGCTTTCAGGATCGGATGACGGAACCTGGGTCACAGCAATTTTGTGTCTGCCCCACTCAACAACGTCGGAAGCGTGCCTGGTCATCGCTACTGTGAAGGGAGGTAAATGTGTGGATCGGCACGCGATTCCGTGCTTTCCGAATGGACGGTTAGTGCCTGGTGATGAGCAACAACTCGGGTTAGCATTAGAATCCTCAGAGGGACTTCTGTATCGTGGTAAGTATTCGGACGATATCATATGGCTTGAGGCTCATGCGTTCGTAGTCAATTACGGAGAAGACACTATGCTTCCTGTATCATCTTTCCCAGCATTCTGTCCAGTCTCGCAGCAGGTCGCAATCAAGCTGGGACCGACTATGGTTACCCTCCTCCTTGGCTTGTCCTCTGGATCCAAGTTATACGCTACGACCCCAAGCCACGCAATCGCTCCTTTACTTTGTTCATCCGTTAGTTCCTTCGCCGTGGCCGGTTCCTTCCTCATCTACACGACTTCGGCACATGAATCCGTCTATATTCCTTTATCGGCTCTAGCTGAACTGTTGGAGACGCCCGGCTTGGACATACAGGAAGGAGGAACGGAAGGGGCGCTGTCACGTCTTACCAAGGCTGCAGAGAAGAGGCGAATAGAGCGGGGCTCGCGAATAGTCGCTGCAATTCCCAGTGCTATGAGCCTCGTCCTACAAATGCCACGGGGGAACCTGGAGACCATCAATCCGCGACCACTTGTTTTGGAAGTGGTGAAGTCAGATACTGACCAGTGGGTTCATCCCATGTGGAGCACAGAAGATGTTCTCATATGCAGGTTTTTAGCTTGGAGTACAGAAAAGCCTTTCTCGCATGCCGAAAGCATCGGATCGATCTCGATTTTTTTGTGGAACATGACTCTAACCTCTTCTCGGAGAATGTTGGGCGTTTTGTCGATCAGATTCCTGAGGTGGATCACCTCAACCTTTTCCTGTCCGGCATCGGGTGGGTCTTCATGCGCCTTGCTTCCTCCTTCTACTAATTAGCGGTTACAGACAGTCGAAGTCACAGAATCCAGACAAGATTGCTTTGCTCTGTGACAGCCTCAGGCTAGAACTCGAGGAACGAGGCCTTGTCAAATACATGAACTGCATACTTACCTCGTATGTTGTTAAGACGCCTCCTGACTACGAGGCGGCTCTCTCTTTAATGCATCGGCTCCGTCGTATGTCCCCACCAATGCCCTTCATCTGTGGTCTGACAATGTGACAGAGTCGGATCCACAAGCAGTCGAAGACGCCGTCAGGTACATCATGTTTCTGGTCGATCCCGACAAACTATTCGATATTGCTCTCGGGATGTACGATTTTTCATTGGTGTTATTGATTGCGCAGAACTCCCAGAAGGTAGAGTCCAACCTGATCCGTTTCTTCACCCACCTGAGTGCAGATAAGGATCCTAGGGAATATCTGCCATTCCTCCGAGAGTTATGGTCTTTGGAGGAATCCCATCGGCATTACCGTATCAACGACCACCTCAAACGCTACCCGAGTGCCCTTAAGAGTCTACGAGAAGGAGGTGATATCCTACGTCATAAAAGTGAGCCCATTGTTCTAATTTACCATTATAGGGAGCAAGTATTTCGAGGAGGTGACGAAATACGTTGAGAAGCATCGACTATACAAGAACGCTCTCCAGCTGTGGAAGGACTCTCCACAGGAATATACTGTGCGTCTCTAACTACGATTTGAAGCCTCAGTTGATAGCCATATAGGTGCTCCTGGAGCTCTATGGAGATTGGCTATTTGACCGACGAGAATTCAAAGACGCTGGTATAGGTAGGTAGGTTCCGACAGTCAGGTGGCCATATTCAAGTGACCCGCAGTTTTCAGCAAGGCAAACAAACCATCCAAAGCCATGCTGGCGCACGAGAAGGCTCACGACTGGAGGTCGTTATTTGCTCTCATTGAAGCCCAGAATCCCGGTTGCAACACTCGAAGAGAACTGGGCCTCCGAATAGCCGGTTAGGACCTTCTTTCCTGTTTGACCGACCACTGAAACACACCAGAGGACCTGGCCTCAAAGAAACGGTGGTTAGAAGCAGCACAGGTCTACCTGGACTATACTGGCGATATCCCCGAAGCGGTCACTTCCCTGGTTAGCGGGAATGAGCTCTCTGAAGCAATCCGTATCGTGAGTACCACATCAAAGGGTGAGCCTCTCTGGCTGATGCATTCTATTAACGGTTCAGGCAAGGCGAAACAACCGCACGGATTTGATTGACAGCGTCATCATCCCAGGAGCCCTTGATATTCGTACGCAAATTGGGGACGATCTCGAAGAGATGAAAGAACAGCTCAGGAAACAGTCAGCGCGGTTGAGAGAACTCGAAGACAAGCGAAAAAACGATCCTGGTAACTACAATTTTCCGTCCTTGATCGGTATGCTGACAGTGAGTCGTAGATACGTTCTTTGGGAGGGAAGAGCCTGCCCTGGATAACGTCGATGTTATGACCGATATCTCAACACCAATGACTACTTTCACTCGTTACACAACCGCACCAACTGCCACATCCAAAGCGACGACTTCGAAGTAGGTTCTCCTGTCCTACGATTGCTATTGTATTTAATGATCGAGTCAGGCGTACCTCTCGTTCCAAACGAAAGCTGGATATGAAGCAAGCAGCAGGTCGCAAGGGGACTGTGGATGAGGAACAATATATACTGAGATCACTAGGCAAGTTAGCCGTACGTCTCATCGCTCTCCAAGGTCAGTTGGTGTGTATTACTCTGGATGTGAGGCTCACACTTAGCAGAGGAAGCCGGGAAGCTCTTTCCTCATCTCGCAGTCCTATCCGATGAGCACGTGATGGAGGGGGAGCAACTACAAGAGGACATCAGCGTATTCGAAAAGGAGTTTAAGGCGATCGTTGAAGACTTATGGAAGGAGGAGGACGGGAATCAGGCCCCAAGTGCTGAACGACCACAAGCGGCTAAGTCGAGGGCAGAGAAGCCTATATTCGGGGGAGATGACTGGAAGGTCAAGCTCTTGTTATGATTGTTCTCACTTCTGTTGTTTCTGCATTGAATCGAGAACCCGTGATACACTCTGACCTCACGTCTAGACATGTCGACGATTGAGGGGCTCAAATCTATCGCTTGGACAGTTCTTGGAGTCCTCGCAGAGCCGACGGACTCGAAGATAGAAGCGACCTTTGATTCGGGCGTCGTCATCCATGAGTACGGTCCACAGACCACGGCCTTGCCTTTCCTCGGCCGTGATTTCAAAGGTTTTGAAGGAGTGAAACAATACTCAAACGCCCTATCAGAAACGTTGGACATTCTACGAATGGAGTGGGTTGAGTTGGTTGCGGAACAAAAGCCGTCCGGGTTGGGGGGAGTTGTATTTACGAAGGGACTTGGAACATTTGCCATCAAAAGGACGCAGAAGCACTGGAACGAGACCTTTGTCAATCGGGTCGAGGTGAATGAAGAGGGAAAAATTGTCCGATACGAGGTCTTCGCTGTGAGCGGCCTGTTACTATTACCATACTGTGGGGTACTTCTAAGACATTATTTACGTTAGGATCCCCTGTCCGCGTACCAAGCAGCTCAGGACTAGAAAGGAAGGTCGCAGACGATAAAAATGGATTAGATTGCCACCATTTCGAGCATACTGAATAACAAAATCCCGTCACCAATGATTGAGAGAAAGTTCGAGTACATGAACCAAGCCAAACGAGAGTCGCATTTTAAAGTCCGCAGGAACAGAGGCCTAAAGCTGGTGGCGTAATGGAGTCAGGCCGGATAAGATGGTGTAAGAAGGGAGAAGAACTGACCAAGAAGGCTCCCAAAAACGCTACAGTCACCATCAAACCCGAAACCGTGGCGAATTGTGGGAGTGCAGCGCTCTTTTTGAAAGGGTTGACATTGTCGAACGGGTTAGTATTGCCGCTTGTAGTCGAAGTAGGGGTGTTGCGGGTCGAGACCGAATTAACGGTAATCGAATCGACTGGGATATTACCATTACCACCACCATTATTGGTATTGAAAATGGTATTGCGCGCGGTAGTGGAGGTCCCAGTCGGAGTAGTGGGGGTGGTGGTTACGCCACCAGAATCGAGACAAGTCGCACTGCCGGATGCATCGCGGGCACAAGTGGTACCGGGACGGCAACAAAAGTTCTCGCCAGGGCACTCTATGGTTGTAGGGTCCGCGCATCCTAGGTTTGAAGGTTTCAGCAAGCGGTCCCAGAGTTATCATACTGGGGCTCACTCACCAGATATGGTAGTACAGGTCTTACCGCGAGGGCAGCACCCAATTTCTCCATTGGTCGCAGTGAAGCACACCTGCAGGAACACCGAATGAGAACGATTTGCCCAAGTCGTCAGAGTGTAGCATGTGCTTACCTGACCGCTTGGGCAGCACCCAACGTTCGGGCAGCAGTCTCCTAGAGCATCTGTGCAGCCTGAAGAACGAGTTGCGTGAGCAGAGAGAAGACAGGCAGAGAAACGAGAAACGAGAGGGAATCCCTTACAGTTTCCTGCGCACACCAAATTGCCTGCTGGACAGCAGGTGCCTGGTCCGCACACTGAACCGGCGGGACAACATTGGGAACCACTGGTGCAAGGTACGTAACCGGCGTCGACACACTGTTGCCTTTCGACGAGGCCATTGGCTCTTCGAACAGGGACTTCCGCTACTTGAAGAGTGCGCGGGACGATGTGGCGCTTTCCTTTGGCGGCTCGACGGAGGATGGGGACAGGGCCATCGTATCGCTTCAAGAGGAAGGCCAAGTCACTTCCATCAGCTGCAAGTAGAGGTGATGGGGCATGTCCGACGACCTCTGCAAGGGAGGCGACTGGAAGGAGAACTGCTGAAACGAGCGCGACAAACTTCATCGTCTTACGGTGGCGAACTTGTTGTGGGTAGCTCAAGGTGAAGAGAGGTGGTCTTCACGCACGAAGTAGACTGCTTTCCGACTTTAAAAGGCCCTCCCCTGGATCACTGAATTGCAACCTGCCCACGCGGCAAATTACAAGGCAGGCGCCAAGAGTCATCCCCAACACTATTAATAGAGCCCTTTGGCTTCCGGGACAGCTCTCGAGACAGCTCTCGCTTTCTGTAAAGCTGCCAAGCATTTCCAAATGGCGCCTCGGGCAGTTGGCCCTGATTTAAGCGACGCCCGACTGTGCTTATGGGAGTTTTTGCAGGCGCTTGTAGGTCAAAATGAGTATGCAAAAGGTACGAATTGGAAACCATCACGACAATGCCGCCGTCGACCCCGAACCGCCTCCTCGTCGAACCGTTTGAGGAGCCCATGAATTGATCCTCGGGGCCACTGTATTGTAGGGCCGGTATGCCCCTCTTGTTCCTGTCAAGTTTTCCAAATACGGCTATGCCGTTTGGGTCAGCGAATAAGCGCCAATGCTCGGCGATGAGATCCTGACCGATTTCCAGGGAGGTGTATATTTCTGTATGGCTTTGTCCTCCATTGGTGGGTCCTTGCGGATGTGCGAGATCCACGAGTGCCACTCAGGGGGTACTTGGCTCGCGTTGTATTCGTGCTGGTCAAGGCAAGCGTTAGCCACGGCACTGACCATCCGCACATGGGAGCGAAGCGCCCGGCTTTGTATTGAAGCATATCACCTGAGCAAGATCAACCCATCGGTGACGGCCTGAGAAGTTGTCAGTGGATAGCCACAAACCAACGGCCTGGAAACAAACCCACCGGGTATTTCTTCTTCTGCATTCAAGTTCTCGTAGTAACGGTTTCCGAATCTAGTTTAGGAGAGTAAAAGCAAAAGTTAGCGAAATGTCGAATTCACGGCAGACATGACACCAAGCTATGCTCGGCTTTGTTCGGCCATCGGGTAAAGAAGGATGAAATAATGCAAAATGCGGGTCCGCTGCAGGTCTGGGTTTGTGAAACTCGTATTGGCATTCGTTCATGTGCGTGGCTCTTGGGACAGAGTTAACAACAACAACAACAACAACATCCATCAGCCAAGGTGTTGTAGCAACCAAGTCATCGAAATTATGTCCGACGAGTTCCCGTTCCAGCGCGCTGGAATGAAGCACCGCGGGACAAGCCTCGGCCGTCCAAAATCATCTGGCGTTGCCTGAATGGAAATTCGACGCACTGATCAGCTCCAACGAATCTTCCAGACTTTGCGTCTCCGATGTATTGCATCTGCCTCCACCATTCCCGCAACCCGACGCGGTAAATACTCCGCACAGTTCGATAGAACGACATGTCGCTTCTGGTACGCTTCTATGATGTCCCTTCCCCCCGTGCTAGGCTCTTAACAGGTAACAGGTGACCAGCACAAGACGCTAACGAGTGATGGGTCCAAGTCGTGTTGCGAGGCTGGGCTGAAGTCGTCGAGGCTGGGTAGAGGTATTTCTCCCATTCTCTCGCGTCAATTATCGGCGTGTTCGGCGTGACAAACTCGAGAATACAGCCTGTACTGGTCATTGTCTGTTTCTTGAATCTCAATCTCTCAATTATCTCATCTCTTGAACCCTTCCTAATTGACCTCTGCGTGGGCAGATGTCGCAAAGTCTGAGCAAAGAATGCACGCCTTTGAAAGCTGAATACGACTCATGTTTCAATGCATGGCTGGAGTCGTACTTGACCCCGGGACCACGGCCGGAGAGTATTCCTGAGCAAGACTGGGTTGCACAGCGAACCAAAGCCAAGGCAAAGGAATATGACGACAAATGTGGAGAAGTTTGGAAGGCGTACAGTGCATGCATCAAAGTCGGTCTCATCCGCATGGGGAGAAAGGGTATTGGAGAATTGATAGCTGGACCCTCGCAGGGAGCTCTAAAAGCGAATAACCTGGAGACTTTAATACAACAGGCAAGAGAAGAAAATCCATTGCCGGATATGAACAGTCATATTGACAAGTCGTCGCGTCCGTGATTGCGGTAGGTGTTGTATTTACACGAGCAAAGTCGGGATATTTATGACATTCGCACAGTAAAAACTAATAAAAATAGTACCTTGAGCATACCTAGACTCCCTGACACCTCTTTCCTCGCATGAGCCGTCCGCTGTTCAGAACCGTGGTAGGGTAACGCCTCTTTGGCTGAACCTATAGCAGCGAAGCACACAAAACATAATTATCATACTTGAGGTATTGGGTTGCGTGTGTCATCTCCATGTTATAACTCGTGCAACGATTCCCTCCTTCAATAACCCTGATCTGAACCGCGTCTGCCACCAAATAGATAGGTACAAATCGGTTAACCGATCTCATGATTTGAGGCTATACTAAGGACGACGCCCTTACCCGGCCGCATATTGTCTCACCTCGATACGATATACACCTCTATGCTGTACCCAATTGCCCCACAATATTCTCGAACAGGGGTACTATATCGATGGAGCACTGACAATCACCCTAGGAATCGTCCCTAAGTGCTTGCGGCTTGGAGGCGGGATCATGGCAAATAAATCGCATAGCAGAGTGCTTTCGAACCTCGTGAGGACATCGTTCTACGTCATTGCCCACCTAAGCAGTTGCACAGAACCCCTTTCCAAACCACATTTATAACTGTGGACGCTGTTTGTCATATAGATATAAGTATTACGTTTGTAGTGCTTGTATTGCGAGGGTCCTGCAACAAGCCAAAAAATGAAATTGGTTACCACCAATCCTATCGGTGCTTGGAGTCGCTGTGTGTAAGAATTTACTCAGTCCTTACGTCCGGTGAACACGTCCGAATTTCTTTATACAAAGGACATGAGGATACAAATCGTAGGTGCGTTAGTGGGGGTCGTGGTAGAGAGTTAAGGTATAGGTCCGGAGGTTAGTCCGAGACAAAGTCCAAAGCAGCGTCCAAAGCAGCGTCCATCGCTGGATACGAGAAGGGAAGAAGCAAATCTAAGTACTATGCTGGTCATGTCCATTACGGGCGTTCTATAAAAAGTCGTTAAACTGAGTCCGTGACCGTTGTGGCAACTGGGGAACTGGAAACAGGACCGGGTCCGAGGGACTGTCACTAGTTCCAAGGCACCAGAGGCGACCTGGCAGGTGCCGGCGGGACAGGAAGTACGCAGGCCTTGAACGGGTTGCATGCAGCGTCATTTTCGGGGAACTTGGACGTTGGTCCGTTGTAGTCTTGCATCCGTTATTAACGTTAGAGACGATCCTATCCAGGTAAGCGTCAAGTATCGTGGCTCATGGGTGCAAGGTTTTGTGAGCCGGTAGTTCAGTCGGAAATGACTACCGGCATGACGAGGTTTACTCCTTCGAACGTCTCATACAGAGAACCTCTTGCCTCTGTACAGCATCTCTAAGGAAGGAGCCATCGTTAGAGTGCTTGGAGTGGCTGCTGACGTAGGTCGACGTTTCTTCTCCGACACCACCGACACCAAGCGGCGAGCAGGCCACCCAACGTACGTCTCTCCTGCCTCCGCGATGTCGCCAGAAGCCAATAGTGTGTGTTCGAGTAGCATACTGCTTTCTTCCATAGATGCGCCGGAGAGCAGTCGAGATCCAGAGCGTAGGGCACAGCTACATAAGCTAGAGCGTTAATATGCCATTCTGACAGTAAAAGTGGACACCTCGTACCCGTTGCCAATCTGAAGGCGGTTGAGAGCAAAATTTCCACGCGAGTTAATATGGGCGACAACTGAGCAGTCATCCAAGGAGACGTTGTTGCCCAACTCGACGAGATCAGGTTCGGTCATAAGCACTGTATGCCCACTAGCACCCATCGAGCAATTCTCTCCAACCTTTGCGCCTAAGGCTCGGTAGTACCAAGCGATAAAGACTGTTCCGGTAATTGGATCGAGGACGCCCAAGTTACCGAATCCCCTGTTGAGCACACTTGACAGAGACAAGTGCAACTGCCATCGTTGGCCTGTGGGAGGCCTTTGTAAGCGTATGAATCGAGTGAACCCAAAATGGAACTCACAGTAACTGGACTTGTCCCAGAGGTAGGTCCCCTCCTTTCGTCGCCCGATAACCAACCACTTCGTGAGGATAACCCAGATCATGGCAAGGACACCTTGGACGTTCAGCACGCAAATGAAACAGACGGCTATAAGGCCATAAAGCAAGCCGAAGCGATACCAAACGTCGTCGAAGAGCTGGAGGTCACTGAAGTGTATTTGTAGTTGACGGAGGACTTGAGCTACAGTAACTGCGCTGGCTGCCCAATAAGTCGCAGATAGAGTGGCGGTGAGGACACCGATGAACAAGATGCCGATGTAAGGAATAACGAAATAGTCCGCTTCGCGCTCGTAATAAGCTCGCCCGAAAGGGGTAATGGTGTCACCCTTAGGCTCCTTCTCTTTGGTCCCTCTGGAAAGACACACGGCCTGACCATTTTGGGCACCCATCTAATGGGGCGGTCTCGTCAGAAGGAGAACGGCAGGCCACGAAAGAAAGAGAGACTTACCCATGTAGAGCCATCGGGGTAGTATCCGTCGCGCAACGAGAGCGAGCCTGAGCCCATAACAGTGCGATACCCGACGTGAGTTCCAGGTAGTAGCACCACACGGTCGGCAATCATTGCACCCGCCTCAATCCTGATCTTCTGGGAACCAAGCCCATCCGAAGTATGCAGCTCACTGCGTGAGCCGAATACAACATCATCACCGACCTCGAGAAGCTCAGGGTCAGGACAGTGGATGCCCGAGCCAGGCCAGTACACCCGCCTCCCGATTCGAGCACCCATCGCCCTCCAGACCCAAGTCGTCATTTGGTAATGTGTACCGAGGATGTCAAAAGCGCGGCGGAGCGTTGACTGTGACAACGTCTGCGAGTTTATGTATCGCCGGATGATCGACAATTGAGAGGAGTCTGCATGGGGGCCTTCACGGTTAAGGCCCATAAGGCGTTTGACGATGATGCCCAGGAAGACCTGTAGCAGTGGCTGTACAACGGCACGCATAACCCGGCCAACTGCGTGCCAAAAAACTCGCTGTGGGTCGGCAAACCACCAAATGACAGATTCAAGGCTGTTGAGACCTTGAACCTGAATAATGGTGTTCAGGATCATGAAATAGATCGCCGCAAACCATGGGATGTAGGTGACGAACTTGAAGATACCAAGGAAGACATAAATCGCGGCCCACGTGGAGAACCCTCGAGGACGAGGCACGGCGGCACAATTATACATGGCAAAACTAGCGTCAGAGGGATCTTCATAAGATGATGCGTGGGGGCCGAGGACTTGGCCGTCCGAAATCTCGGTATCGGGTGCTATTTGAGTGTAGGTGTTGATGACGACGTTGTTGCCAATGTCGATCCGACCGAGACGGAAGTAGCCATCGCGTTCGACGCAGAAACCACGAACGAGGGCCTTGTCGATCTGACAGTTGTCCCCAATATCAAGCAAGTCGTGCTCGCCAAATCTCGCGAGTTTGCTCATTCGCACGTTCCTGCCAACTCTGGCACCAAGGAGTTGCATGTAAATTCGTTCTAGGGCGGGATGCATAGCGAAGATACCGCGCCCAGCGACGAGGAGAGCTTGGTTGACAATCCACCAACGCAAGTGATATGTCGACCACATGGGATATACGCCGGGTTTGTAGAAGCCAATGACGACCCACTTGAAGATAATAGCGGTGATCGGTGCGAGAATACGGGAAGTACCCCGTGCGATCAAGATGGCGAAAAGCAAAGTTCCTGCGCGTGGCCAGAACGCTGCATTGATGAAGTAGTGCATGTAGGAAAGGATGAAGAGGATGAGGGTCCCTGCAATGTCCGTCAGTTCCAGTCTGCTTCATTAGATTGAGGATCGGCTCATACATTTCCATGCAATCTTGAGAGGATAGAAAAAAATGAAGGGAATACTTTGAACGATAAGAGAGAGTGGATGAGTCCACCCTCTCCTGCGCTCCTTTGGCTCGTCCCAGTTTGTTGTAGCCCAGTGTGCTGTATCAGCGGAAATTGGGGTGGCTGAACCGGCGAGAGTCCTATCAAAGAGGCTACCCCTGCTAGAGCTCAGGCTCCCGCCTTTGAGCATCGACGCGATCCCACGGACTGTGCTGTTGGTAAACAGAGCTGAGATTTCAACATCCATGCCTGTTTCCTTGCGAATGGCATGAGCCAATCGGCCAACTAGCATCGAATTTCCGCCAAGGAGGAAGAAGTCACTATTAACAGTGACGACCTTTGGTTCTAGGAAGAGCAAGCGGGCAATAATGTCGCGGACCACGCTCTGCTCGTGCGTCATGATCGACGCTTGGCGGCTCTGAAGCTCTCTCTCCATACCACCAAAGTCGACTTCGCCGCTGGGAAGCAGAAGGATTGGCCGGCTCCATACGTGGATAACAGCGGGAATCGCGTAGCCAGGTAAGACATTAATGAGCGCGCGGGCAATGCGTCGAGAATCCAGGGTATCGTTGAAAACGGATGTGAACGCCTCGATATTCTTGGAATTCACTCGCAGAGCGACATCTCGGATTCCAGAGATCGTTTTCATGCTCTTCACCACTTCCAGCTCGTTGACGATCAATACCGAGCAGTGGATAGGTTTCGAGGGAGGAGTGCCGATGGGTGGGCATTTTGCCTCAAAGTGCCGGTGGAAAACGGGGATGGTGTCTGTGAAAGACCTGAGCTTGAGGCGAGGGGCAAGACCGATTCTCAGAGGCTTCCCAGCCTCGTTTTTTGGGAGGTCACCCATATAAACGATGACAAATGGCCATTTGGAAGGGTGGAGGTGCTCTCGAAGTCGGTCGTGAAGCTCAGGAAGACCGATGAGCGTTTGACCGTGAGCAGGTACGACAATTAGGCCAATGTGCTCTTGTAGAACGTCGTGTTCTATGCTGAACGCGAGCGTAGCCTTGATTCTGTCCCCGGCGACGGACATGACTGCTTCCTCGATCTCAAATGGCGAGATGACTTCGCCGCCCTTGTTGATGATCTCCTTCGAACGGCCAGTAATGTAGAGGTAGCCATCTGCGTCCATCCATCCGCAATCTCCAGTGTCGAACCACCCATCCTTCGAAAATGCCGAGGTATCGAGGGGGCCGTTGGCTGAAACTTCATAGCCTTCGAATGTCGGTAAACCTCGAACGCAGATGGCACCAGTCTTGCCAATGGGAAGTTCTTCACCGGTGTTTACAGGGTTGCGGATAGAGAGGTGAGGACCGCAAGCAGTGCCAGAGCAGCCGGGTCGTTCGAGTCGATAGGAAGGTGGGGGAGACGCAATAGGCATGCACTCGGTCATTCCATAGCTTGGTAACACGGTGCATCCGCCGAAGACATCTCGGAGCTCCTGAGCAAGGGTAGGGAGTAAGCCACCTGCGGCGTTGCAGATTAAACGAATACGGGTGTCACGACTCGCATCAACGTCTTCTGGACGGGATGCTAGGATCGCATGGTGCATCGTAGGTGCGGCATAGTACCTGAAATGGGAAGGGGAAGGGGAATGGGTGGCAGGTGAGCATAATGGGTTGGACGAAACAAGATCTGAGAATAAACGAACCAAGTCACCCCGAGGTGCTGCGCAAGCGTCCAAAAGGATGAAGCGTCGAAACCCGAGCACATAATGGTGCTGCCGCCAGAGAAAACAGGAGCCCAGAGGTTGCGGACGATTCCACCGACATGAAAGAGCGGCATCATGTTCACTACACCATCCGTGAGCTTGATTGGTACAATAATCGAGGGAACCTACTATTGGTGTCATTTGATCGCAAACCCCACGACTTTGTCACCGCAAGTGTGCCAATAATGAGGCTTCGGAGGGTGTAAGGGACGACCTTTTTCTTGCCGCTCGTTCCGGACGTGTGGAGAATGAGAGAATAGTCATTGAGGCCATGGAGCCTCGCCGAAGGAACGCCTAGGCGAGGTGCGGGGTCTGCTTGGTTGATGAGCGAAAGCTCGAACAAACCAGCTGGTCCGCTTTGCTTGGGTGTCAAGTAGATGATTTCGCATCCCAATTTTTGACGTAAATGATGGAGTTCGAGTCGCTGCTCGGCGTCGGCGGTAGTCACAATGGCCTTGATGCGCAGGCTTCGACCATCTTCGAGGAGCTCCTGGGCGGTGCAGCTTGCATTCATTGGAGCACATGTGTGATAGGCGGAGATAGAAAGGATCGCAAGGGCATTCTGGTATGGGTGTCAGCGGTGCACCTGCGGAACAATACTGCATACCTCAGGTCCAGTGGGAAGTAGGACTGCGACTCGGTCATTGCGACCTAGGCGCACATTCGGGCTGGAGGAGGGAAGGGAGAAGTTTGCAACGGCGTGACGAAGTTGGGTGTGGGTGAGAGGAGGGCGGGATAGGCTGGTGGAGAGGATGGCAGGCCGGGATGTGGAGGGCAGGCATGCGAGGAGAGAATCAATCCGAGGTCGCTTTTCAATCGCCTGGGCTAGCTGTTCGCCAAGGGAGAGGCCCCTCGTGGAGGGAGGAAGCGTCGCCAGAAAGCCAAAAGGATTGTTCATGTTCGTGTTCGGAGCCGTGCAGGGGGAGCGGGAGAGGACCTTTGCGAGTCGAGGTGAGCCCTTGCGAGCTGTGGAAGACGACCACTAGCTTCTTCCAACCTCAGCAGGGGTACACAGTGCCAAGGGAGGCGCGGTCGGCGGGGGAGGAGGACTTTGGGCCAAGGCGACGCGCACGTTAGCGCCGTCAGCCATTTTTATAGGCACACTGTGCAACGCACAACGTTAACATGGCACGGTGTGCGCGTTTCGAAACGACATGTACCCAGCGGAAAGGTGATGGGCCTTCCAGCCCCGAGACATGCTTACTTAGTACATTGAGAAACACTTATTGTCACGCTGACTGAGCAATGTCACATCTTCGCTCTAAAAATAGATTTCCAAGACGGGCTGGACAGCTAAGACATTTCTGTATGACCCGGCGTTTTTTGGTTGTTGGGCGGAGGCGGAAATGACCAATGGATGAGCGGGTGGAGAAGGTCAAAATGGTCAAGAATTGGGTTCCAAAGGACGAAAACGAAGTCCGGTCTGCTGTCTACCGTCTGCGGCAAACCGTTTCCCGCTTGGGGGACCTGGCCATGGCGGGTCCCTTGGCCAGCTGGGGACCGGCCATACAATAGGGTCAGGCAGTGCAGCTGATTGAACTGAAAAATCAAAAATACCAGTTAAAATACGCCCGTTGTCCCGTCGGCGTGCAATTCTCCAGTATTGCACTCGCGTCTACTGGCGTCATGTGTTGCTCGAGAGCGCATTCAGCACCTCCAGGCAGGTCTATGCGTATGCGTCTATGCGTAATGGGAGTAGGTATACAAACGTGGGCCACCGAAGCAGTCAGTCCAGGGTCGCAATGACAGCTTACCACAGAAATGAACCCCCGCCGTTACACAATTTCTAATAACGCAAACCGCCGCGTAATTAAATAGGTTTTCCATCTCATCTCTCCTTTGTTCTCGGGTTTAGAAATGATTGGCACAGTGACAGAGTCGAGTCGTGGAGCGGTTACCCTGTATTCCAGGTCCAGGGACTGTAACGAGAAGTGATATTCGACGTCGACGATGACGTAATGTGGAAATCGATGGGAAAATCGGTCACTTGAGGCAATGTCACAACTGAATGGCACAGCCCATCTGTCTGGAGACCACTTTCTTAGTCACGCCCGCGAATGCGAATTTACTTTTCTGTGGAGCAACGGCTTGTGAACCGAAGATTGAAGGAGCACCGTGGCGGCAGAGGGAGTCTTCTACTAAAGCACATGTCTACTCTTTTGCCTTCTCGGTCCCGGTGTAACCTCACCATGGCTGGTTTAGGGAGGATAGCGCCTACGCGCGGGTATTATTTGCATTTTACTTCCATGTAGTTTAGAGTGCACATAATGCATGTCTTACTATTTTTATTTTTATGCAATGTAGTACCTTCTGTGTGACCGGCGGAGAGAGGTGGTGACAGCCTCTATTTTTGGTGTACTGTTTTCCTTTTATCAGTGTGATTGGAAGTGTTGGCACGCCTCCCTGACACTCAAATCACAAGTTCCAGTCTTTTATGATTTACAACATGTGCTAGTTGGGCGACAATTAGGAAACACCAGATCGTCGACCAAGGAATTAACCACACTACGGACCCTCCAGAGCATAGCGTTGCATCAAAAGCTCAGTCGTGGCGCCCGCTCGCACCCCACCTTTCTGTTGGGTGGCGCTCCATTTTCCACACATTGGCTATCATCCACCGTTGAAGAAGCTCCAACCATCCTGTTAGTTCGGCGTTCCACAGCAATTTTTTGTAATACTGGAAAATGGTTTCTAGTGATAATTACAACTCGCCAAAGCAGACATAACAATTCTATACAGAGAAGTGCACAGGTTTATGATCCACCTGGTCTTTTCCAGGATTCACAAACGTGTTCTGAGTTGGCAGGACTTCCCTGTCTCCACCCAAAAACAAGTTTAACAACGGCGTGCGGTGAGGTGACAAAGTTCTTGCAAAGTCCCTCCACACCTGTCAGAGATGGACGATATAATCACCCGTAAATGCTGTGTTGTCAGCTCGCGTTTCCTGCGGAGCCTTGGCGCCCGTTTTGATCTCCGATATATCCGGCCACCCCGCTTACCAGCGACCAGACCGAACGAATCGTCCTCGAGGGTCTGGAGGGCAAGCTGGAGACCCTTCACACAAGGTATGGGAGCCTATACCCCGGATGGCTGGAGCAGCCGGAGGCAGCTCGCACCCAAGCCACGTCAATAAGTACCTTCCAGGCGTTTTGTCGAGCAGGGATTCACCAATTCCAAACCAGTCCCACCCGCCGCACGCTTACGCTTCCAGAAGAGGGTCTGTCAGCCCCGGGAGCCACCGTCGCAGGACTAAAAGAACGCAAGAAGACGGCCCCGAATGAACAGTCCTACAGGTGAAAATTTCTACGAAGACTCGTCAATGTCCCCGCTCAAGATCGACGGGTGATCCAATACGAATTTGGTTTGATTGTCGAGGCGGGGTAGGTGCCCCGGACCAGTCTCCTGAACTTCTAGAGTACCACAATTGTCAGCATCGTGGGTTTGCTTGCAAATAATCAGGAACATCACTGAGGGTAGGGAGTCGTCTTGAATTATGCGAGCAAGGACGGAGTGTAATCTACGGGCGGCGAGAAGTGGGGGAGGCGCATCGATGATTGGTTGTGTACAGAACCAAACGAAATGGTCTTTTTGTGAGGCAGGAATTTTCTTGCATTTCCATGGACTCTAGGTAAACACCATATATACAAGAACATGCGTTATAAAATTCTTAAACCAGGGAACTATAACTACACGAATACCTAAAGTGTGATATGGTCAGGCGGTTGCTCTCCGCCACCCAGCCTCCACGGTGTCGGTTCCCCGCCAGAAAACAACGTCGACGTATTGCGACACCTACACAGAACAGGACAGGGTATAGAAGGAGTCTGTATCAGCACTTATGGTCTTGCCCAGAAGAACAGAAAACCAGAAACGCTGTAGCCTCGTGGTCTCAATACCAGCGTGCACGAAATAGCTGGCGGGTCTTAGAAATATTACAAACTCTTATTAAGTAGACAGAACAGCCAGTGTAACACGGACTCGTAGAGATCCTCGCGACAACCACTATCTCGTAGAGACCGTTGCGCATGTTGATCGAACCGTTGGGCTCCGGTGGGTCCCGAAGCCTCGAGGACTCCTATAACAGATCTCGGCGAGTCGAGGGTGGAGGTGTGATCTACGCAAGGTGGATCGACGTACGTGTCCGCTTGCCACAAGCAAGCCTCCTTCCATCCACGACCGAGGATGCCGGCCAACTCGACGACGCCGAGCCTGGACCTCGCAGACACCGACTGGGAGGTACCCAGCGTTGCGAACAGCATCTCCACACCACTTGCAAGCGATGATGAGCTCGACGAGTTCTCCGCGCCGTCCGTTCTCGATGACTGCGAGCCATGGGAGTCGATGTCCGAGGATAATGACCGACATTTGTTCAAATCTACATCGAGCTCTATGCACGTTGTGGCCGCAGACCTTATCGCTCGGCCACAGATGGCTGTCAGCGCACACGACGCCTCCGCGTCTGTCGATGACAGCCAGTCTAAACCCGAGGCAATGGATGCGTCTGTCTCACAACCTCTATCGATGACAAACACAAGCTCTACTTTCTCTTATTCCTTCCCAGACCCGCTCTCCACTTCGTCACTCGAGGAGAAGGTCATCCAAGTCCGCAGCAAGGCTGAAGGCTCCGAAAGCATCGGCAGTGACATAGATACCCATTCTGTGATCGACTCGGTCGCTGAACTCGACAAGCGTGTTGATCAGGAGCTGTTGCCACCCAAGCCTCACCGGCGAGCGTTCCAGGCTCCTACACTCTACACAGCGTACGTATCCTGCGTTGCGAACATCGTTGCCCAATTTCACGCTAATTATACCCTCAGTGGGGTCGCTATAGCCGCCGTAGTCCTTGGCTGCGCACTTCATTCATGGCTCCCTTCATCGGCAAGAGCCCCCATTCCAGCGACGACCACTCCATCTCCAACTCCGACCTCCAAATGGTATAACCCCATTGGTCGCCTTAACGCTTCCGCAGTTGCCTCCCAAAGCTCGGTGGCAAGTCTACCTTCCATCCTTGAGGTGGCCAGCCAAAGAGTTTCGACTTTATCAATATCGACTGCAACACCTCCACTTGAGAGTGGTAGAGAGGACACTCAGCAACCCGCCACCGCACGGGAAGAATCCAAATCGTACAAGCCGTTTAAGTGGTTCCCAACGCTTCCACCCGCTGAACGTCCTGCACCACTCCTGTTAGAATCGCCCTTATCGCAATCGAATAGGGGATCCTCTCTGGGTAGCCTGGTGGGTATGCGCCCTCCTACCGCGTCTCAGTCATCTGCATCCAAAGCCAAGCCTGTGCCGGAAACTCCCCCTACGGAGCCTTCGACACCAGAACGGACAATCACGCGCGAGAAGTCTCTATCTCCACTCTCTGCATTCACAACCTCTCTTTCAATTTCCTACGATTCTTTGCGTCGTATCCTTCTCCATGATCTGCAAGACCTACTGAAAGCTCTTGATGAGATTTACACCTTTGCGTCTCAACAAATTCAACAATCTCGCGATGCTCTTGCCTACCTGGCCGCCCAATCTCGGACAGGCGTCGTCTACCTCGATGAGAAACTTCAAGAGTACACCGGGACCGACCTAGCTACCCTGGGTGTATATGATGTTCTTGAAATAGTCGAGAATCATCTTGAACGTGGCCATGAGCAGGCAAAGCAGAATGCGCGAAGAATCAAGGGCGTGGTCGTCAAGAGCGGGACGGAGATAGTGAAGGTTGTCGGGCAGGAACTCAAAGCGAGAAATCAGGTTGCTTTGCAGAATGCAAGAGCGTTGAGACTGGCTGTCCAACAGCGATTCAACGCCGCAAGAGATGCGACAGCCAAAAAATTTCAAGATTTACACACTCATGATGTCGTGACACATAATCCTCTTCTATTTAGTTGATTTTTTTGGTCTGCTGCCTTGCATGTTGTTTGCTATGGACTTGCGTCCTGGCTCGGCTCATTCTCTGTATGATAGCACCTACTATTCCCAACAAAATACTACTTCTGGTGCATAATGACCCACAAAGTTGGATTTGGACTCGCGAGCACCGCTAGAATCCCCAATTCGCCGGACGTAGGTCCAGTTTAGACCCGCGTATTGCATGTTGATGGCATATTTCTGCATTTAAACACCACCACGCGCGAATCGCGTAGCCCAGTGAGTGCACAAATATTGTTTCCATTGCCCTCCAGATGCATTACATCATGGTCCCGGTCGTTCTTTGTAATGGTAGTATCTCGTTGGTGACGAGAATACTAACCTCAATTTGAGCTTGGGCATACTAGTCGAGTCCTAGTATGTACGATAGAGGCACCGGCGTTTCGATCATCCCAACGTGTGAAATTGGGTCCTCTGTTTCAGAACTACTACCCTTCGACCCATCTCCGTTGCTGTAGGCCGTCTGCGTGAACCCCACAACGCCTAGTGTCGAGGAATCAATCCCCATCGCTGCCACGAACTGTTGTTTGAGCCTCCGTCTATATTTACCATTGGATGTTCCTGCCATTATACACCTCGCCATGTCTCGCCACGACACACAACTTGAACTCCCGAGCTAGGGCACACCACTCTCTCCACTGCCATCCTGTCTGGTCTGCGGTAGTTTCTATGGTGATATCATTCTTGTTCTGGAACACCCAAGACAGGAAATCAGATCGCGGCAGAATCCTTTTATCAACTAGAATGTAGCGGAGTTTTGGAAGGGAATGGACATTTGAGGGGGGTGGAAGGAGCTCCCCGGAGCACGGAAGCCCCAGTGTTTCGACATTGGACATATAGGTCCACATAGTTTCCTCCAGATCCATACGATTGGTGCTCCATGAGTTTCGGTTGACCGAGAAGGTGGAGAGCTGTGGCCCGAATTTAGGAAGAAATACCTGAATGGCCGTTCGGAAATCCCCAAACTCATGGTTTATGCTGCAGTGGCGGAGACGCGGCAACTGCCAGGATGGTAGACAATCAATAAAAATATCGATGCGCTGCAGCTCCAAACTTTCTAGGTACTGCATAGAAACAGGTTTCCTGTGGCGCGAGCTGACGACATTGCCCAGCAATCCAAGGGCAACGAGTCGAGGAAAGTAGGAACAAATGCGTACGAAATCGAGTTTGGGGCACCGTTCGCCATACAGGCAGATACTGAGAGACCTCAATGAAGTGCATGTAGAAGACAGAGTTGGAAGGAGCTCGTTGGAGAATGGCTCGTCAAGTGGATAGGGGTGGTCGTACGGATATCCACTGTCCTCGATCTTCAAGGATAGGAGAGAGTCAGAAATTAAGGAGCGGGGATCATCACAATCTAGTATGTCCGCCAGCTCAACACAAAGCAGCACGCATTGGTTTCCAGCTATTGGGTGATAGCAGTTCTCTTCCCACCTCGCCCTGATCCGCAGCTTATTCTCCGCATACACCTTCCAGTTCTTGCAGACAAGGCATAGGTTGAGGCGTTGCCTTTCGACTCGGTCTATAGCAGCCTCACGCCTTGATACGACCGAGTCAAGAAATACATGCCGAGGGTCAAAGATGTCAAAGGCAATGGGGTCGTAAAGAGCCCAGCATATGATAGAATGCCATATTTCCACCGGAGTAGACTCCCACGCTAAGGCTCGTTCTTCGGGCATGTCGCAGTTGGTGCCAAGATGAATGCGGTCGTAACCCTTGATCTGAAGCGAGGAGGAAGCGTCATGTGCCAGAGTCGGGGAGTTGTAACATCATTATTTCGGTAACACTCCGAGAAACAGAACTTGGTGGTGCGATCGGTAACACAGCTGATATTCCGATTTGCGAATCGCGGTCCGATGAACTTCTGGATGCACTGGCACTGTTTTACAGTAAATTACACACAGCTATTGAAATGTTTCAGGGATTCTTTTACATGTTTCTAGCTTCATATCTTTTGCCGCTCCTCTTACGAATGAGTTCAAGACTATTGGGTCAAAGAGCCATACGCGTCTCTTTTTTCCCAGAACCCTTAATCTTCCGAAAGCGAGGGGCGATGCTCGACCTGTAAAGGTCATACTGGACTAATCTAATAACATCAACGTAAATTGTATTCCATTTTCTCCTTTCGTAGAGTAGTTCATGGGGATAATTAAGGATGGCTCTGAGGTAAATTAGTGTCAATATCGCCCTCACGTTGCTATCGGAGGTAAAGGACGAGGAATCCCCCTCGAACGGGATGGGTTCGGGTGATCACGAATAAGACCCTTTTCCCGGTCGCATGGCCGGTCTTAGACTCAGAACGCGAAGGTCCTACTTTAACCTTGAAAGCAGCCTCGATGACCAGCGATGAATCTTCTACTAGAGTTCTCATTCTTCCGTGCGAGGTTAGCTTGAGTCAATCTCACATGAGCCCGCGGAGGAGGGGTACCTGGTAGGTTAAACCCATTGTATGGAGTGCTTTGCCTTACACATAACGAGGGTAGAATGCGGAGAGGTAATGTTTTGTGGTACAGAAGACAGAAAGGAGCAAACTCCCCGGTAGCTTCCAGAGCGGAATCTAAATCACCACTTTAACCAAACCTCTTAGTATAACGTGATATCATTTACCAAGGACTGCATTCGCACTTTCTGCTTTTCGCGGAGTGAATTGGTGATTTCATATCTAAAGGAAGTTGTGTGATTATAATTTCTCGACTAAATGAACATGGCAAGGACTTGCTTGGTTTTATTCATACATAGCCCCATCGTCCATAGGGCCCGCGAGGTGGATATAAGCTTGAGTGTGGGTCGATACTTGACACTTGAACGAGCCTCATGCCTGGTAGCTTCCTCGTGGACAGGAGACTCGGTGATACAGCAGGGAATATACATCTGCTAAAGCTTGGGCACTTCGTCCTAATCGCACTGGCCAAGGTCGATACTTGATATTAAGCCTAGAATGCGCAGAGCGATCCTAGGTCGTCAACCACATCCAGTAAAAGCAGGTCATTTCTGCAACATACATGTACAAAAGCGGCGGGTGGTCAGCTGTCTCTGGTTCCAATCCTCACCGGCCACCCTCTAGTGCAATCTTGAAGTTTGGAGTCGCCCATGCAGATGTTTCTTACCTTCCGTGACGGTGAATCATACCGACGATTGTTGAGGGTAAATTGCAAAGGTTTTTGAAGTCCAAATCAGGTTGTCACTTTGTGACGAAATTGATTCCCAGCTCCTGAAACGAGTGACAACACATACAGGTATTACAACCGTACTTAGAAAAATACGGAATCCAGGAGTCTTTAGCGGTTCATCAGCGGACGATAAGAATCACAGGAAATGGTTGATGTATTGATACATTGTATAAAAACCCCGCATAGGGGTCAGCTCTTGATGATCAAACCTTCCGAGGTGTCTTGACTCACTACAATAACTCCTTCGACCCAGCAGCCCCGTTATTACACCAGTTCGGTGATATGTTCGGTCGTCGTATGACTCCGGCTTTCTAGCATTCTACTTTCTCCTGCTCCCCTTAGCATTAGCGGCCTTTGCGTCGTTCTCTCGAGCGGCGAGTGCCTTCCCTCCTCGAACAAGAACAGCGCTCAACACACTGTGCTCCATCAACGTCTGCCACCTATGCAGTTTGGTATCCTCCAGCTCTTTTTCCAACTGCGAACGAAGCTCTTTCGCTCGCTGGAGGATCTGTGCGCGGTGTGCAAGTGTAGAGTCTGAGATCGGAATGGCGCCAGGAATGGAGGACCAGGGTGAAGGGATAGGTTTGGGTTGGGACTGAGGCTGGGGTGCTGTGGTGGGAGTAGCAGGTAAAATTTCGAGAGTTGAGGGGAAAAGGCGCAATGATGCGGAGTGGTCCACCTCCATCGCTATCGCAGTATGCACAGGGCTATGTGGCAACTGCGTGGGGCTGGCAGTAGGTATAGAACCCATGGGTACTGCTAAAGGGTCAAGCGATTGATTCAGCAGTCCTGTATCGAGTAGCGGTGGAACAGCACATGGGGGTGGAAAGGCAAGAGCCTCAGGTTGGACAGCCACAGCTAAGTTGCAGTCTATGAACATCGTGTCGGACATTTCATAGTTGAAGAAAGGCAGCTCACCATAGAGGAGCTGCTGGACATCGAGCTCTCCGATGAACTCCATCGTAGTTTGCTCATAGCATCCCATAGTCGCACCTACAGCGTCGTCGATATCCATCACCGTTGGGAGAGCTGTATTGTGTCCGGACCACGAGAGCTCGGGGGTCGTCAGAGCACCAGTACCAGAAATGGAGGTGGAGGTATTCTGGGAAAGCTGCGGTAGGAAGATGTTTGATGAGTCGATCCACCGATCCCATTCAAAGAGCTGAGGGCCAGCAGATGCCTCAGTGGTATAGAACAACTGTGAGATGTCGTTCGTTCCGGTTAAGGCGTCAACATCGAGGTTTAGGTTTAACTGCTGATCTGCAGAAGCCCCATGAGTGTTTGCGACGTCGCTCACAGCAAAGAGCGCGAGGAGGCAATCGAGAGTGGCATCGAGGTCACCTGGCATTGGTAATGGAGGAATGGCAAGATCAGGGAGTGGGGGGATGGCAAGATCAGGGGGTGGAGAGGCGAGAGCATCATCCGGAGACTGCGATGTCGTGCTCGTTTGGGCATGGGGAGCGGGATCATCCACGGGCGGGGTTTGCACGACGGGGGAGGGAGTTGTATTGGATGACGACGTCGCACAGGGAAGGGCGGGTCTTCGCCGACGGACAGGTTTTATAGCGGGTGGGGTGAACACCTTGCGCTCTAAGATGGTCTGCGAGTTGTTTCGCTTTTGATTTCTAAGCCCCTTGACCAGTGCCTTGAGCAAGACAATCATATGCCTCATCTGCCATGTCTCGCGATAGTGGACAGGTCCCTCACCCTCTCTGAACGGAAACGGTTGCGGCCAGTACTCTGCGCCAGCGGGGACTCTATACAACCGGCGTCGTTTCGTGGGACGCTCATCTGATGTGTCAGTGGAGGACGCTACAGGCGGTGGGGGAGGCGGGTTCGAGCTGAGCTGGGTGCGAAAGATGTGCTCTACAATATGCTGCAGCAGTGGAAGGACGTTTGGGTCCTTTGCGAGGTATGCGAGTATTTGCTCGGTGGGTGTCTCTGGCTTGTAAGGCTCAGGTACCTTTCTGAGTGCTGGTTTCTTTGGCTTCCTCACCCTTTTCCCTTGGGCCGCATTGCCCTTACCTGCGTGGCTAGGCGGCTTGCGCTGAGAAAGGCGCTTAGGAGAGGACTGTGGGGTGGTGGGAGAGCTAGACGTGCTGGTGCTAGATGTTATTGGGAGTTGTTCAATACGATCATGGAGACCAGGAAGTGCAATGGTCCCCACATTTTCAAATAAAAAATGTGCCCCGCCGTGGGCATGAGGCACGACGGGCGGGACTACAGGTGGAAGGGCCAAGCCCAGTGCCAGAGATAGTTCTTCGTCATCGTCGAAAAGGGGGTCAAAGTCGGACATGATAAGACAGATAGAGGTGGTCGGGTCGAAAGTGCGGAATGTTTGGTACCATATTTGGCGAGCGTGTTGAAGACTTGGAACGCGGATGGCTACACCGGCTAGACAAGCATACAGCACACAGCACCAGCAGCAGCCACAGACACCCGTCGTTGACGCAGATGTCATCCTTGAACACAAGGAAAACATCAAGCCACTCGCATCGGGGAGACGTGCCGCTGCCCTTGCAGACGTATTCACCCCAACGTCAAAGGAGGATCGTTCAGCTCGCCTCGCCGCAGACAAGAAGAAATACACGAAGGAATGCGACGACGCTCTCGAAAATGACGACGATCCCCTCGCGGCGTTTGTCCGTTTCGTGGATTGGACGGTAGACCACTACCCACAAGGAGAATGTGTAGAGAGCGGACTACTAGAGCTTCTGGAGCTCGCAACCCGCACGTTTGCAGACAGCCCGCTGTACAAAAACGACATGCGCTACCTCAAGTTGTGGATTCTCTACGTGTCCATCGTAGACCACCCAGCGAAGATATACGCGTATTTGAACGCAAATGAAATAGGAACGGGCTATTCTCTCTTTTATGAAGAATACTGCAACTCCCTCGAGCGGTGCGGCCTGTACGTTCATTCTACACGTGCCATAGAGTCCGGTGCTGACGGAGCTGATAACTCGATAGGCGTCGAGAAGCTGCAGAGATGTACGACATCGGTATCGCCAGACGGGCCCATCCTCTCCAGAGGCTTCAAGCCCGACGACGCGATTTCAATATCCGCATGATGAATGCTCCTGCACAGGCTCCGGACGCACCTCCTCCGCCTTCTCGACTGGCTCTCAGTAGTCAATCTCAGTCTTCAGGTCGTCTGGGGTTACGCGATAATGGCGATCCCTTCACAATTCCTTCTACACCAGGTCCCCAACGACCTGGCAACAACCGAGGCGCGTTCCAGGTCTACACTGGAGAAGGTGGAACTCAAGTGTCTGGAAATTCCTGGCCAGAGCTGGAGTCACGCGATTCACACAGGAAAGAGAACCATCGATCCGCCGTCTCTGCTCAAGGAGAAACTCTGAAACAAAAGATCACGGCACCTTCAATTCCTAAGCTCGATGTCTACGTTGATGAGGTTAGTACCATCCAGACATTACCCACTTCTACTTACCAGCACCATATTCAGGGTGTATATACTGCTCCGAAAACCCCTGGAAGGACTCCCAGCAAAGAGCTGGCAGCTAAAGGCTCCAAAATAGAAGCATTAAAACGGGACCCATTGCGTAATTTCCAACAAGAGCCTCTCGCCCCACCACCTCTTCCCCCAACTGCTAACCTAGCCCCTCTCGGTTCCTCCAGCTCCAACCTGCCTCCGGGCTCCATCTCATCCAAACCCTTTCCCAACGCATCCCCGTCCGCCAAGAACAAAGTCACTTCGCTCCCCGCCGTCAAAGTAAATGAACATCTCGAGATCGAGCTCTCACTCTACACAGTCGCAGGTGGGACAGAACTCAACCCCGCCGAACAGCGAACGATGCGGATGGGGCTTTCGAATAAAGTCTGGCCGGCTCCCCCAACGCACTTGTTGCTCGCTGCTCCAACTCTCAGTGCAAGCAGCAACCAAGATACATCAGGGGACCTCTCCATTGGAAACGTCAGTGGACGCACCGGGGGGCATAGAGAGATGACTGCCTCTGTCAACTTCGCCGGTGAGCCCACCTCCCATACGTCGAACACTCGACGGTCGAGGGTGAGCCTCGCGACCAACCGCGACCCGACTGTGACAATCAACACCAAAGAGGGGCTAATGGACGTCTATGGGTTTTTCAACTCCCCTACGAAGAGCATGAAGTTAGCGGGGATAGAGGAGAGCGTGCGGAAGCCTCCCAAAGTCGCGTTGAAAACGGTCGATTTCAGCGAGAATGCAGGGGTACCGCCTACGCCCACTCCTGGAACTTTCAAGGTGGAAGACGAGAACGTTATGAGCGTGAAGAAGGGTGGTGAGTCTTAATATATATACATTGGGATGTAAGGATACAGATGACTTTTTGGTGGGCAGTCTTCAAGCCATTTAATGAGAACGAAACCCCAGGGCCGAAGAGGACACCAGGATTGAACTTCCAACCTCCACCCTCGGGTGCGCCATAGTTGCCAGTTGCACTTTTCTCCTTTGCTTACATCCATTCAGCTGGAGCTAGTAAGACACCTGGGACGGCCAAACGAGGGCTCACACTCAAACCTGTGACCCCGGTCGCGGAACCTGCACCTGCACCTGTCCTAGAGAGCCAAGAGGCCGACGAAGATGAATATGACGAGGGAGAAGGTGTCCTACCCGACCCTGAGACCCCTTTTGCGCGCAAGAAACCAGCAGTGGGATTTGTACCCTTCAGCGATATGGCGTCTGCACCTGCGCCAAATGGTTCGCAGATATTCGAGGATATATCTTCTACACCGGCACCTGCACCTAAGGGCTTACGGATCTTCGAAGATGCGGCGGAACCCGAGGACGAGGGGCTCGTACATGAAGAGGATCTATTAGCAGTACAAAATAACCAGGCCCGCCCTGGTGCGTTTAAACCATTTCGGGATCGCGAGAGTCTAGGCGCTGGAGAGGAAGATGGAGAAGATTGCTACGACGACCAGCAAGAGGGGGAAGACTACCCATCAGAATCTCAGGAGGATCCTTACAGTGACCAAGAATCTGCTGATAGAGAAGAGAATGACGAGCAGCAGCTCGCTGCCGGAGGCCGTTGGGCTCCCGCCCTCACGCCCATAACAGAACGCACCTATGAGCCCACGTCCACCTTTTCCAATCGATGGACTACTCCACTAGAACAACGTGATCAGTCTGTCGCGGACTCTGGGACATTCACTTTCGATGGTGCCGAAGCCGCAAGGGCAGCTACGCGGTTGGCAGAGGAGCTGCGAGCGGAGGAAGAAGAGGAGACAAGGGACTTGCAGAGGATGCGGTTTGTGGAGATGTACAGGAGGGAGAGCATTGGCTTACGCCAGAGTCTGGGGGGAGGTGGGGATAGCTTCGCGGTTTGGGGTGAGGAAGGCGAATCGAGGGTAGGAGATTACTTTGTGAGGGAGGATGGGATTCTGGAGGGCGAAGAAGAAGAAGAAGAAGAAGAGGCAGAGTCTTCGAGGGCTGAACCCCCTGAGGTGGTTGACCCCTATACCACCCAGACGCTTTCAGAAATCCTCACTCAGCTTGAAGTACCGCCTACGCATCGGGACCTGCGACCTGCGACCGCGAACCAACTTGACAAGCTGCAGAAGTGCTTCAAGACTCGCGAACGGATGAGCGGGAATACGTCCAGAGGGAGTCATAAGAGTACCACGGGCCCAGATGAGGTGTTTGATCTTGATCTTGATGGCAACCGTTACGATATCTCGAGTAAGCTGGGTGAAGGAGGCTTTGGTGCAGTGTTCCTCGCAACAGATGTGGCCGCATTCCAGCGCCTTGAGGACGAAGGAGAAGACGCAGAGACCTTGTCCAAAGTCGCCGTGAAGGTCGTCAAGCCCGCTATGGTCTGGGAGTCATACGCCCTCGATTTGATTCGCCAGAATGTCGATCCCTTCGTTCTGCCTTCCATTATCAAACCGCACAATCTTTACATCTACGGGGACGAATCGTACCTTGTGTTGGACTACAGTCACTACGGTACCCTCCTTGAGGCCGTCAATCGCTCTAGCGACCTAGGAATTGGACATGGCCTTGGTGGAGTGCCGACGACCATCCCTGGTATGGACGAGATGCTCGCCATGTTTTTCGCTGTCGAGCTCCTTCGAACGGTCGAGGGCCTTCATCGAGCAGGTTTTATTCACGGTGATCTCAAAATCGACAACTGCATGGTTCGTCTTGACCCTTCGCCGCCATCTGGGCTTGAACCGCAATATGATCCCTCAGGAGCTGGAGGATGGGCTACCAAGGGTATTCGACTGATCGACTTTGGTCGCACGATCGATACGAACCTGTTTCCGCTGGGCCAACAGTTCACTACCGACTGGAAAGTTGATAAGAGGGATTGCCTGGAGATGCGTCAAAAGCTCCCTTGGACGTACGAGACGGATTATTATGGGCTCGTCGGTATTGTCTATTGCTTACTCTATGGCAAGTATATGGAGATGCCCGTGCTCAAGCAGGACACGGACGGAAGGGTCATCCAGAAGCTGCCAGCGACGCTGAAGCGGTATTGGAGGGTCGATATTTGGGAGCCGTTCTTCGATATGCTGCTGAATCCGCATCAATTTGGTATCGAATTACCGATTGTGGACGAGCTCTCCTCGATGCGGCGAAGAATGGAAGCTTGGCTCGTTGACAATTCCGCTAAGAGCACGCGGAAATCATCGCTGGCAATATTGATCAAACGCTTGACTACGGCTCACGCTTGACCCATTTCTTGCACCACATCTTATAATCACACGACCAATCTCGGGATCTTTAACTTGGAATATATAATGTCCTTTCGTCCCGGACATAGCGCAAGAAATAATTGCCTTCATGAGATACCTTTTTTGGGTCAACGCTCATGCAACGAAAAGGATCGAGGTATCCATAGGGTGAGAGCACGACAACTGGGGTTCTGAAAACACAGGATCAACCATTGCCCCAAAAGACTGAGAGTAATTCGTGCTTACTCTGCGAGTATTTGGCACGGAGAATCTCTCTGATGACATGGAAGGTCAGTATATGGGTCAAAGGGGGTGGTGTGGGCCTACCTGATGGATACGAGCAGCTCCTGGTAGGTCTGGTAGGGTTGATGCGCTATAAAACACGATGAGTTCTTGTTGCATGAGGGAGGAGGCGACACACTTAGAGTAGTAATGAATGCATGGCTCATTGCACCAGTAGCCTTCCCCGCCTCAAAGGCGTCCGCACTTGTTTGTTCATCCTTGCAACCGCTCCATGAAATCTACACAACAAAATAGGTTTCCGGTAGCTCACGGATTGACGAGTGGACTTACCACGTCTGCTGCACTTGTCCGAGTCTGTTTGGACTTCTCTATCCGTTTGGAATTCTGACCTGAAACTATTTGGAATAGACTTCCGGCACCCTGAAGCATTCCCTGCCTATCCTTGGCTAAGTATGCCTTGGCTATACCAAGCGCACCTTTACCAGCTTCTAACTTGAGGTTCGGTTCCTTAATCTTGCCTTCCGTAGAGTAGATATACGGCAAGTCAAGAGCAGACCCAGAGTGACAAGACTGTAGGACATTCTTGAGAAGCACCCAAGATAAATGTAGTAAGTACCTACGTCGAAGATGGTCTTTGGAGGCGGGTCAGTGGATGACGAGGCTTATTAATACCAATGGCTCACTGTCAGGCGGCACCCAGCTGGCAGAGATTGCACCATAATTTCATGCATACGGTCGTCAACAATTACGCCTTGATTGCGAGGGTATTGTTTCCAGTCAACCGGGTAAATGACTAAAGGTGGTCAAGTATTAACTGAATTCAAGCCAGCACTTGGCAATGTCCCCACCTTCGTCATATCCATCAAACTCATCACCGTCAGTATCTTTGATCTGGCCGCCGTGACCAGAGTCTGCGAGGGGCAGTTGGATAATAGCACTTTGAGTGGACCTCCCGACTCACAGTGGAAGAAGAGAGAATCATTGGGTTTCGCGCCAGTAACGAGCCACTGCATCCCCCGAAGCTGAATCCATGTAAGTCTAGTGCGCTTCAGGGATGGGACGTTTGAGACGTACAATGTTATCCCTAGTGGGTGCGTTCCTTGGGTCCTTGGAGTCATCCGTAAGGACGCGGATATCACCTGGCTGATACCCGAACGTCACTTGAAGGAAACGGTCAAATGATCAACACTATTATCGCAGCGCTCGGAAAGCTCTCACCAACGAGGAACCTCCGAACATTGAGCACATCGTTGATGCAGCCCTTAAGCTCGCCATGTTGACGAAAGTAGTTGATACCAATTAATAGAGCTTTCTTGGCGCCAGTACACTGAGAGTACTGCCAGGAAAGATGCGCTCCATCCGGTGAATTATAAGTCTGGACCGCAGTAGGTGGTCGTTCTATAGGATGATTGAGTGCTTGCCCATGGGCGGACGGGAATGAACATACGAGCCCCTTGGTGATGGCCCGAAGGACCGGATTGCGGTGGTTGTGGGCTATGTCCTGGATATGGAGAGGACCCGCCATATGACGGCGTGTAACCGGATTGAGGCGTGCCAGCAGCAACAGCAACAGCAGCGGGAGGCGGTGGACCCTTACGAGGATCCCAGGAATGCGGCGTGTAACTGGATTGGGGCGCGCCAGCAGGCACAGCAGCAGCAGCGAGAGGCAGTGGACCTTTACGAGGGTCCCAGGAATGCGGCGAACTATAGTTATCCCCAGGAGCAGCTGGGGTCAAATAAGCCGACCCGTATGGGCTTGGTGCGCGGTCAGTTGGCCCTAACGGTGTCGCAAGCGTTGGAGGGCCTGGCGGAGGGCCGGGAGGCGGCGGTGATCCAAAGACCGGAGGACCAGAAGGAGGAGGAACCCAGCCTGGCGGAGGACCAGGAGGGGGAGGCGCGAATGACGGGGGTATCGCGCTGTTGACCGGGTGGGTGGGTGGAACAAGATTGGGACTGGCATCAGGTTCAACGTATCGATTAAGGGAATATACGGCGTAGCATTCGCGTCGTCAGGGCTTTGTAATAATCGCGTGTAAGACGGAAAGCGCTAACCTGAAACCGCCCGGACTGGGTGTGGGCATTTGCCATGAATTTTGCTGCTGCTGCTGAGAGGGGTCGTTGTTCCACATAACCGGCGGCGGGGGAGGGTTCAGAGAATGAGACAAAGGCACTTCCATTCATAGACCAGCTCCTTGACCACCTTTGACGGCACAAGCGCTTCTTCTAAACATTGCTATTGTAGAGGATGACGCATGTACCGACATGCTCTCGTCGTTCGTCACTACCTTCCGCCTCGACACAGAACAACCCCCCAACCTTGAGGAGGCTATTGAATGAATGGAGCAACGGTCTTGTAGTCGTAGTGCCACTGCTAGCGCAGCCAACGCCGGAGTGTATATATATAGACGGCGCTATGACGGACCTTAATGTACCGAGCCTTCCATGGCTCCTCCCATGAGCACACATCCGCCAACTGGGCATTTTCTAGAAGGTATCCCTGTTCATCCTTGTGCACGTCTGGAGCGGAAATATTTGACATCCAGCGCACAATCATACGCCCTACGTCTCGTCGACGCTCCTCCAACTCCGAGACATACAACCCAATATGTCAGTGTCATGACCTGGAATAATTCAACTCACCCGGTGTCACCTACTTCACGTTGGCATTCAATGCCGTGCCACCCATGTCAACTGACGTCCTCGCGAACATCTCCGTGCATAAGCCCCGTCTGGTGAAGTCCTGCGAGGCCCTCGCAGGACTACTCGATGCTCTTCTCCGTCGCCATCCATTCTCCTCGCGTTGGTAGTATCGTCTCCCCCCCACAGGCCCACAGTCGTTTCTCGCTCTCGCGATCTTGTGTCCCTGCTTGCCGTACTATTCTCAAAACTTCACCTCGCACGTTACCAGAGGCACACGGCCCGATCCGCGCACTGCATCTACGACCAGTACCGACCAGTCGAAGCAGTCCATTTCTGATTGAAGTCTTGAGAGTGCGTGTGCTGCACTGACCCGTCATAGTTGTTCGCATACTTTCCTTCGAGCCGAGCGAATGGGATCACCTGGGTGGGGTTATTGTAGCCCACAGGCGTGGAAGAGACGACCGGCCGGAGAAAGATTCGCCCTGCGATGCTCAGATGCGGACCTGTCCCAACAAGGCAGGCATGCACGATGCCCTACGGGGTCGTATTGCTTATAAATATAGTCAGAAGGCGTGTCATGCAGAGGCTTCAAAGTGAAAGTGTGCATCAAGTGTCGGAATTTCCGTGCAGCCGGCATTAATACGACGAAACAATCGTGTTTGTTGGGGCCCGCTATAAACATGTAAGAACACAAACACACCGATAGGAGATCTTATATATGCGAAGAACGGCCATGTCTTGTGATCCCCCAACAACTGAAGCGTTGATGCTCGCACACTGCGTCCCATATTCCGACAATTGGAGATCTGCAAAGAAGTAGTCTCGCTGGACCTGTTCCATGGGATCAGCGCCACCTATTCTGAAGCCATTCTTGGTTTCCATAATAATTTGGCTATCCACATGTAGCCTTACTCCAACTCAGATATGGACAACCGAGTGTAATACCCAATTGTCATCAGGCGTTTGTTTTCGGGCATTCCTCCGTGTTGCACGCCTAGAGATTTGCATACAATTTTGCTGTGCAACTCTCCAAATGTAAACCAAACTGTCTTGTATCACGTTTATAGCATCCTGTATTTTATTTGCTCCTGCAGGGATGCGATTCTTGGATGGGCTCCTCTGATTTAAAGCTTGCACACCAGATTGTCCCAGAAAGTAGCAGGTGAGGTGGGTGCAGACCACTATTCACACGGCTCGCCAATGTTGCTCAGCTAACCAATGGGCCTATGACCACCTTGCGCTCTCGATTTGAGCCGCATGAGGTGCTCCAGAGCCCCATTGGCATCTCTGGAAGGACTTCCTCTGATAAGCAACTCACACAATACATGCCTCTACCAATAATATAACGGAACTGCAATAACGCAAAAGATACTAAATTACATGCGCAGGGCTCAGTGGAAAGACCGTTAGGAGGTGCAACTCTGAATATTTGGGTCCAAGAGGTTCCAATGGCAATGTTGTCAAAATCAAGAGAAACGGATCGATGAGGAGATGTCAGAGGGATCGTCAGGACGAGCAGGCGAATGCAGGCCTCTACGGCAGTCTTGGGGTACCCAGTATAGGAAACAACCGTCTGAGCCTCTGACCCAACCATCTCGGCCTGGATTTCCCTAAAAACCAGCACGAATTAGGTCACAAGGGGAAGGTTGAATGGAAAGATGTTGAAATGCGTCCCGCACATGGACGGTGTGGTCCTGAGACCCAGAGACGATATGCTGCCCGTCAGGAGAGTAAGCAGTAGACTGCATTGTGTAAGCATGCCCCTCGAGAGGCTCACCGACAGCAGCATCAGTCTCGGCATCCCAGATTCGAATGGTGCGGTCGCCGGATCCGGAGATGATGTGCTGCCTATCGGGAGAGTAGGCAACGGACCGCACAGGGCCTTGAGAGGATTGCCGACTGCAGCACCAGTCTGCGATGGAATCGGGTCCGGGTTGTGAGTCCAGGGACATCCGAGGGACCCCTGAGGGGGTGAGTAAAGTCCAGAGGTTCGAAGAGAAAAGATCTTGTTTGCGCGCTGGCAGATCCTACTACTCCAAAGGACTCATCCGTTCGCTGACGGAAATAGGTTCTCCGAGGGAAGGGTGGGGTGATGAATCGCTTATGGTCTTGTCGGAGCTACTACCCCAGCGGCTGTCCCACTGCGCGCCCAATCTGTCTTGGCGACGGTGCGCTTTGACTAGGTACGACGTCCGGGGACTGACTGCACAATAGGCCTGGCTCTGGCTGGCTAGACCAGCGGTGCTATGGGTGGGAGGTTAGCAGACATGGGCAGGGAAGTGAATCCGAGGTCTTGAGGGCAGGCACAAAGTCCGGGGTGACGGGCGGGCCCAACCAGCATCCGCAGACCAGGAAGGCACTCAGAGTTTGACTTGGATGAACTACCCAGTAAATGCCTATCAATTCCTTGCGCCTTTCCGGCTTCATATTACTCGCTACAGTCATGTTAGAATGCGGTTGCAAAGTGGAGGAGCCAAACGGAAAAGGGGTAGATGGGGATGGGGTCTTTCCCAAGGTTTCACCAAGGGACACTGTAGAGTAAAGTGAATGGAGCCAGGATTGGAACAGGGGAATTGGGCCAGTGAATCAAGTCAATTATCTGACTGAAGAGCTTGTACATAACGTAGCTAGTACATATATATAGCTATTCAGAACTCGTATAGACTCGGAAGGCTA